>MDTC01274800.1_pt1 | contig 13355 bp, 9 predicted proteins | sample 811181 | NCBI WGS metagenome assembly MDTC01 (sample SAMN05326644, study PRJNA326480) | marine metagenome | isolation source: seawater | place: Pacific Ocean: North | collected 2011
ATCGGCTTTGGATTTCCTCATTCAAAAAATCTACTTCCCAGCGCTGGTAACCACAGTCCAGCAACGCTATGCAGCACTATCACTGTTCGTGGCTATGGCACTTGCGATGCTCGGCTACAATGCGGGTGGTCGCCTGGGTTACGTGCCAATCCCTTCCGTAGAACGTACCGAAGTGGTGGCGACGCTTGACTTACCTGATCATTCTTCGATTGAAACCACACGTCAGTATATGGATCGCTTGGCTGACGCCGCGGAGGCCATGAAAGCAGATTTCATCGACCCTGGAAGTGGTGAGTCCATCGTCGGCAATCACTGGCGCTTGATTGGCACTTCGTATCCTGGACGTCCCTACAATGCATCAAACGGCGTGCTCTTTCTCGGGCTCATGCCCTTCAGCCTTCGCACTGAACCCGGCCCTGACAATGACACTATTATGGCCCGTTGGCGCGAATTACTTGGAGAGCTACCCGACAGCGTCACCCTGCGCATGCGGTCTCAGAAAACCGAAGGTAGCGAAGAGCGCGAGACCGATCCGTTGGAGCTCGAGTTGCGTGGGCCGGATTCTGAGGCCAAGCAGCTGGTGGCTCGTCAAATTGCTGATCTCATCCGTGGCTACGACGGGGTCGAGAATGCGTGGGCGCACATTCGCTCACAACAAAACGAACTTGAGCTGAGCCTGAAGCCACGCGCCGCGGAGTTGGGAGTCACTCAACAAGTCCTGGCTCGCCAAGTTCGGCAGGCATTCTACGGCGAAGAAGCTCAGCGTATCCTCCGTGGCCGCGATGAATATCGCATCATGGTGAGGCTTCCCAAAGCACAGCGTGAATCGCTGAATACGTTGCAAAAGTTGCGCGTGCGCACTCCCGCCGGTGCCGAAGTACCTTTGTTTACTGTGGCCGATGTGGCCTTTGTAAGGTCACCGACTTTCATCGAACGCAACAACAAAGCCGAAGCCATTCGCATTGGTGCCGAACCGGAGAACAAGGGCGTCGATCTTGTTAGGATTGCCAAATCAGTGACACCAGCGATTCGTGAGTTGCTCCAGGAGCACGACGACCAAACGTTCGTCTTTACGGGTGCGGTCGCCGAAGCCGAAGAAACCAAGAAGCGGCTCATCATCGGTTCCGTCGCCATGATGTTTGCGCTGTACGCCTTGCTCGCGATTCCGTTCAAATCAGTAGTGCAGCCACTCTACATCTTGATCGTGGTGCCATTCGGAGCCATCGGATCCTTGTTAGGACACATCTTGTTAGGCATTACACCTTCAGACTTGTCACTGTTTGGCATGCTGGCCATGGCGGGTGTGGTGGTCAATGATTCCTTGGTGATGGTTGATGACATCAACCGGCGCGTGCGATCCGGTGTGCCTCTTCACAAAGCGGTTGAGCTGTCAGGCTGCCGTCGTTTCCGTCCGATCTTTCTAACATCAGCCACCACGTTCCTGGGGCTGCTGCCGCTGATGTCCGATACTTCTTTACAAGCTCAGTTTCTGATTCCCATGGCGGTGTCCTTGGCCTTCGGAGTACTCTTCGCAACTGGCATCACCCTTTTCTTGATTCCCTGTGTGTTGATGGTCGCCGAAGATTTCCGATCAATCATGAAACGTTTCGCGTAACGCTGGCTCATATGAAGACGACAGTACCCTACAGAAACTTTCTTTGGCAGGTCGAGCGCTTGTTGGAAGTATAGAGATAGAGTCGATTTCCTTCGCCCATGCCAACTGACAAAGAACGAGAGCCAAACTTCAAGCACCTATTTTTGGCTCATGAACACGAACTCCGCACTTATGCACGCACCCTGCTACCAACTTGGCAGGCGGTCGATGATGTCTTGCAGGAATCTAGCGTCGTCATGTGGAACAAACTTGATCAGTTGCGGGAAGAGTCGGGATTTCTACCGTGGGCCAAGGTGATTGTACGCTTTGAAGCCTTGCGAGCACGACGTTATGTGGCGCGTGATCGGCTCGTATTGAGTGATGAAACCATGGCGCTTCTCGCAGACGAGGCCCATGAGTTTTCAGATTCTTTGTTAGATCTTGAACAGAAAGCCCTTTCCGCTTGCTTGCAAAAACTCTCCGAGGACCATCGCAAGTTGGTTCTCATGCCCTATGTCGAATCAGGGGGCCTGCTACAAGTCGCTGAACGCACCAAGCGCTCGGCCAACAGCCTCTACAAGCTGCTGGGCCGATTGCGTGAGAAACTGAGACTCTGCGTGGAACAAGAATTGGAACTTTCTGGCGAAAGGAGGCTTTCGTGAGTCACCAAAACCATAATAATCTCATTAATCGCTACTTCATCGGCACCATTTCTGCACTGGACATGAAACGCCTAGATGCCTTATTGCAAGATGATCCCAACTTGCGACAAGCTTTCGGCAAGGCCGCAAGAATGGATGCCAACTTGCGCGAGGCAGCTCTTCAGACCGAATATAAAGACGACAAACCTCACATACATATTAGTCGCTTTCCCTGGGGATGGCAAGCTGCGGCAGCAGCGTTAGTCCTCGCTGTGTTCCTTCTTCTTTGGCAACAGCATGGTGACAAGGGCTCAAGCCACATTGCTCGGGTCGTTGAAGCGCACGGTTCCCTGCGTTGGACTGGCGATGGTGGCGAGGTGAAGAATGAGCTTACCAAAGGGCTCGTATTGAGCGGTGGTACTTTGGAATCACTCTCAGCAGATTCTTGGGTGGAAATTGCGTTTCATGACGGCTCACAGCTTGCGCTTTCCGGGCAATCCCTGATGACTTTTTCTAAGAATGACACTGGGCGAATGATTCGCCTGCGTGAAGGCAGCCTTTCTGCTGAGGTAGCGCCGCAACAAGACAGCAAAGCTATGCGATTTATCACACCGACTGCCGAAGCGCAAGCGTTAGGGACACAACTGACATTGCGGGCTGATTCCTCTTCGACACGCGTCATGGTGTATGAAGGACGGGTGCAGGTCACTCGCCTTGCCGATGGCAGTGCGCAAGAGGTTCCAGCCGATCACTTCATCGTTGCTAAACTGGATATCGGCGAGTCCTTCCAAGTCCAACCCCGTGAGCAATATGTCGATTCTTGGAAGAGCAACCTGCCCTACGGTATTGTATACGGTAAATGGCACTCAGCTCAGCAAGGAGAGTCAGGATACCTGGAAGCGAAGCCCCTATTGTGGAAGGAATATGGCAAGCATATGGTGCTCGACCTTGCTTCGTTCTCTGCCATTGATCAACGCCAGCAGACCGCTTTGTTACAAAACCGTGCTCGTATTCGCATCATTGGACGTTTGTCAGAAGATTTCGAAGTGCACTTCGGACTGACCACTCATCGAGTTGGTGGTGGCTTTGCCGGAAAGTATATAGCCAGTCGCCACCTGGACGGCTCGACGCATCCCTTTGAAATCGATCTGCCTATCACTGCGTTTCATCGGCAGTACGCTAGTTTCCCTGAATCCCTCATCGGTCACGAACTGGTCGATTGGTGGGCACTCACCATCAATCAGGAAGCTGGTCTGGAGATTCTCAGTGTCGAACTGTTTACCCCCTGAAATCAATCTATGATACTCACTAAACGTCACTTCGCATCCTCAGGCTGGATCGCTTTGTCTGGCCTCACCTTTGCTTTGGGGTGGGTCTTGAAACCAGCTAGCAACAACATCGATTCGAGCATCACAACAGTAACATCGACATCTGGGACTTCTGTTCTTTCTACCTTCGAGGGACGTCGATCTGAAACAGGGAATGCCTTTGCTGCACGCAATGCACACCAAACTACCGCTCTCGATGCAACACGCATCAGCGAACTTGGTGACCGGTTTCGCCAAGCGACCGACCCAATCGAAAAACGGAAAGCCTTTGCCGACTTGTTGGCGGGGCTCACGGCTGAGAATGCCTTGGAAATTCGTGAGCAGATTGCCCACTTGAAAGATAGTGATCCTGACTTTCGCGACTTTCATTACGCCTGGGGCAAGTTAGCAGGTTTGGAAGCCGTGCTGCATGGGCTAGAGACCACGGACAAGAAGGACATGGGCCCCACCTTGGCCGGCTGGGCAAGCAACGATCCCACAGCAGCTCGTGGTTGGTATGACACACTTGAGAAAGAAGGTAAGGGTGGTGCGAACAAACAAGCGATGAAATCGGCACTCGTGCATGGTCTCGCGATCGCCAATCCCAACACCGCCGCCGAATTTGTGTATGCGTTAGGCGACTCTGGTGACAAGCGGGCCAAAGAAATGATGGGCATTGTGATGGAAAAAGTGAGCACATCAGGAGGGGCACAGGATGCAGCACAATGGGCCACACAACTTGGCGAAGGGGAGCTGCGTGGTCATGCCTTATTCGAAGCCGGGCGCATGGGCATTCGCGAGAACCCAGATGCCACGCTGGCGTGGGCGGGTGAACTTGCAAACAACGATCCTAACGCCGGCAACCTTGCCTACGGCGTTGCCCAAGAAATGGGCTGGCGCGATGGGCCCAAGGCCGCTGATTGGCTTGGTTCACTCGATAGTAGGACGGCAACAGCGGCCTACGCGCCTTTGTTAGGCGGATGGGTCAAGCAAGATCCATTGGCCGCGAGCGAATACGTCGCCGCCATGCCACCTTCCGAAAATCGTGACTGGGCCATTGGCGGAATGGTTCATAGCCACCGCTGGGAAGATCCTGCAGCGGCGGTTGCCTGGGCCAACGAACTGTCCAGCGCCGAAGGCCGCGAGCATGTGATGACGCTTGCTGCCGAGGCCTATGTTCGCAAAGATCCTGCGGCAGCAGCAGAATGGCTGCCGACAAGTGGCTTGCCCGTCGAAACACAACAGCGCCTTGTGCAACCAAGAAATGGGGGGGAATGAGACGACTGCCATGATGAAGATCACTATTCTTATGTTGGCAAGCTTACTCAGTATTGGCCTGCCAGCACAAATCCAAGCGAATTCCGATTCTAGCAACGTCATCAAACCAAAGGCGATCGGTCATCCAGACCTTCTTAGTCCTCACTCATCGCCCCTTGCCTTGCATGACAAGCACCTCTTTGTGGTCAACACACCAGCGGACACCGTGGACGTAATTGACACAAATGCCCAAATCACGGTAAGGCGTATTCCAGTAGGAATTGATCCTGTCAGTATTGCCGTGCGACCAGATGGCCAAGAAATTTGGGTGGCCAATCATGTCTCTGATTCTGTGAGCGTGATTGATTCCAACCTGAATAGTCTCACCTATTTACAGGTGATCGCGACGATTCAGGAATTTGATCAAAAGACGAAGTCAACCCGATTTGATGAGCCTGTTGGAATCGCCTTTGCGAATAACGACAAAGCTTACGTAGCCCTATCCTCTGAAAACAAGATTGCTGTCGTCGATGTAGCCAATCGCAAGATCGCTAAGCGACTACACATCCCAGCTCAAGACCCACGAGCCATCCTAGTTCGCAGAGGGCAACTTTATGTCCTGCCTTTTGAGTCCAATAATAAAACACAACTTTCAGGTGGTCGTGGTGATCGGATCGATGGCGATTTGGTGACCTTTGACGCTTACAATCATTCTCTTGAAAACAACAATGTCCTCTCGCTTGGACATGTAACCGACATTGTCAAACACCCAAATATTCCCGATAAAGATCTCTTCATCTTCGACACGGAGACCGATGAACTCATTGATACGGTAGACACCTTGGGAACGCTATTATACGGGCTCACAGTGGACTCGAATGGACGTGTCTACATTGCGCAGACGGATGCGCGAAATGACATCAATGGTAGAGCTGGCACCAAGAAGCATGGCCTTGAACAATTGGAGAACCGCGCCTTTCTCAATCGAATCACACAAGTGTCGTTTGGTAATACAGATTTCATCGATTTGGAGCCACTGCCTCCAGTTCACCCTGAACCCGGACAAGGCTTAGCGACCCCCTTTGGAATCACTATCAGTCCTGACAATCACACTCTATTCATCACAGCGGCAGGCTCGGACATGTTCGTCTCGCTAGATGTAGCAACCGGAGAAATACTAGATCGAGTTGCAGTGGACGCCGTGCCGAGAGGGATTGCACTCGATTCATATCGATCACAAGCCTGGGTCTTCAATGCTGTTGCCAATACCGTGTCACTGATTGATATTGCAGATCGTAAGGATCTCGAGGTAGTAAGGACGATCTCCTTGGTTGACCCAACACACCCCATCTTCAAGCAAGGTCGCATTGCATTCAATAATGCGCGTGCCTCGACAACGGAATCCTTCTCTTGCGCAAGTTGTCATCCAGATGGGCACACCGATCAATTGTTGTGGGTATTAAAGACTCCTATTGTCACTGGAGGTGATCAGATCATGCCACGTTCGACCATGCCACTGCGTGGCTTGCGTGATACAGCACCGTTTCATTGGGATGGCATTCCTGGGGATCCCTATGGTGGCAACAATAGTGCCCACACGCGCAGCGATATTGAGCCTAATAGCAAGCTTGATGAGCCGGCCAGCACCACGCGCCATGTCATTGATGGCTCGCTTTCCTCTACCATGGCGATGGTGGGTGATGAAACCAAGAACGATAAGGGCCAAGCCGGACGCTTAGCTGCTAGCGAACGTGATGCCTTAGCAAAATTTCTATTGCATCTGACTTACCCCCCTGCGCAACGTCGCGCCTACAACAATCAATTATCGAAACAAGCTGAAAATGGGTTCAAGATGTTTCATATTGTCGGCGATGTCGGTGGCACCCCTGGCGGCAATCTATGTGGCAACTGTCATCGCATGCCTTTCTGGGTGAGCACCAATACTCCAGGCACAGGCATGGATGCTCCGACATGGCGTGGCGCCTATGATCGATTCCTCATTCTTCCTCAAGGACGATTGAATATCATTGATTTCGATTTCTATCGACGTGTCGCTGAGGCAGGTAATGACGAGCGTAGTGTCTGGCAATTCTCTTGGGGTGGCCGCTCAGCATTCAATTCAGTATGGGACATGGTTTTGGAAGGCAGCACAGGGTATTCTGGTTCCTTTGCGCGACAGATCACACTTAACCATAAGACGGCCGAGGCACCGTTGACCATGGATCTGTTAGAGGCCCTGGAGAATTCTGCTACGGATGGTGGTGTGGTATTGCAAGCTGATGGTGTCATCATCAATCATCTGCAGGCGATCCCGATAACGCTTCAGTTCCAAGGCCATCGTTATGTGACCAATGATGGCGAGCGGAGTTTCTCTCGCAAAGAACTCCAATGGCTCGCCATGGAACATCAATTGGTAGCCACTTTCACAGGTCGACATGGAGCGCGAACAAATCTTAACTTTCCCCAGCCAGCACTTTGGACACTTGGTCCGATTCAGGAGCAACGCGGAAAACAAGAGTTCCCCGTCTTGTTTGATGTGATGAAGACGATGAGGGTCAGCGCTCGTCACCTGCACGAGAACGCCCGCATCGTGATTGATGGCCGCAAAGCAATGGGAGAGATTCAGGACGAGGACGGTGAAACCATCGCCATAGCGTTAGATAAATTACCGTCCCCAGGCATGCACTTTCTACAAGTGCAAAATCCTGACGGCTTATACAGCAATGACTTTATATTCCACGTAGCAGAAGATGAAGAGCAGGCAAGGCAATTGCGTTATGAACATAATCCAGATCTGCTACGGAACGCCTTGGGCACGGCAATTGAGTCGGGTAATTTGGAAGAAACGAAACGGTTCCTCAACGCTGGCGCTCCCATCAACGCTCGGCGCTCTAGCAATGGCATGACGCCATTGAGCACCGCCGCCTTTCACGGCCACTCGGACATCGTACACCATTTGATTTTAGATCGGAAAGCCCACGTTTCCTATCACAACCGTGATGGCAACACCCCACTGCACCTTGCAACATTCTTGTGTCGTACTGAAATTGTTCAATTTCTATTAAAGCATGGAGCAGCAATCAACAAACGTAGTGATCGTGGGGAACGCGCTGTTGATACAGTATCGTCAGATTGGAATGATGGCTTAGCACGCTTCTACATTTCCATAAGTGAGGGTGCTGGCTTCCAGCTCGATATCGATGAGATGAAGCAAGGACGACCACAAATGATGAAGCTACTTCAAGATTATGCCGGCGAACCTGATCACGTGCTAACCGTGCTTGCGCGAGGCGCGGAGGGTTGGTGCTACCAAGACTCGGGAGAAGCCCTTTCGTCTCTATGGAACGGCGAGAACTTTCATGATGATGCGTGGCGGACAGGCCAAGCTCCTTTGGGTTATGGTGAGAACGATATGGCGACAACTCTTTCCTTTGGCGATGACCCACGCCGCAAACACCCTGCGGCGTTCTTTCGGCACACCTTCGAAATAGAAGACGTGAATGCATCAGAAGTCTTTGCCTGCGCTTTGCGTGCTGATGACGGTGCTGTCGTGTATGTGAATGGCAAAGAAGTCCAGCGGGTGCGCATGGCAAACGGTTTAATAGGGCACACGTCGTTCGCCGCAGGCGAAACACAATCTGAGTCTGGCCTCGAAGGCCGTATGATCCCATTCAAGATCGATCGAAGGGCACTCAAGAATGGTAACAATGTGATAGCCGTGAGCGTCCATCAACGTCATGGTTCTAGCAGTGATCTCGTGATGGATCTTGAGATCTTAGGGGTCTCAGAGAAAGACTTTGTTCGCTTGAGAAGGAATCGAAACCACTAACCGTTACTCTACGTCTTATGTCTAAAGTTCAAATTACGCTAGTCGCAGCCTTATTCATTTCGATAGCTGCCAACGCTTGGCAGTACACCAAGTATTCGGGTGATCAACAATCAGAGGAGGACAACACCAATACCTCAGCGCAGAAGCTCCCTGGAAGCAGTCTCAAGCGAACGACCGCTGGGGATAAAGTCGATGCCACATCTACTAGTCCTGCCAACGCATATGCCCAATTGGATCTAGCCAGCATCATGGCCATCGCTGATCCCATGGAGCGTATGCAGGCCATGATTGAGCACATCAGGAACCTGCCCGCCGATCAGATAGGCGAGATGTTAGAGGAGCTCGGCGATTCCAAGGATCCCAAGACACGATTCCTTTCGCACCTGCTACTCACGCGCTGGGGCCAAGAAGATTCCGATGCCGCTTTTGCTAGCTTGGGTAACCTCTCAGCGAAACGCAATGGCAATCAGGCCAATGCGATTCTCGCAGGGTTGGCTGCAACTGATCCTAGCCGGGCCGTTGCCTGGCTCACAGACCCTGACAATAACGCCCAAAACCAGCCGTGGATGGGTTACTCTCTAGCCAGCACATTGTCAGCTGAATGGAGCCGACAAGACCCTGAAGCCGCTCTGGCATGGGCCGCCTCATTAGAAGCCGGAGACCTGCAAACCGGTGCATACTCTGGAATCATTAACAACCTGCTCGAGAGCGATCCTGAGCGCGCTGCTGCTGTCGCCATGGAGCTCGAATCCGATGCGCGCCCCAAATTATTAGGCCAGATTGCCGAGACCTGGGCGGAACAAGAGCCGAGCGATGCGGTGGATTGGGCCGCTACCTTGGAAGGTAGTGAACGCAGTGTGGCCATGTCCGAGGCTATGGCGGGATGGGCCCAGTTATCGCCTGAAAGCGCTGCAAACTACGTCAATGAGATGCCGGCAGAAGAACGAGCCGAACATGTGGGTGCCGTCGCCCGAAGCTGGGCCGAACGAGCTCCAGCGGAAGCCGCCGATTGGTTAGGCGCACAACCTGAAGGCGAAAGCAAAGCCGATGCCATGGGCCATGTCATGTGGAACTGGACCAGCCAAGATCCCGAAGCCGCGTCCACATGGCTTGCAGAACAACCGCAAGGTGAAAGCTTTGATCGAGGCGCCTCAGGTCTAGCCAAAGCCGCCACCCATGCCTTCGACGACCCAGAGGCCGGTGTGACGTGGTCCTCAACGATTCAGAACGAAGACCTTCGTGCAACGATGACCCGACACACACTGGACCAATGGATGCGCCAAAACCCAGCTGCCGCCGAAGCCTGGGCCAGTGATAATGGGGTGACAATCCCTGATCGGGGCGGTAAGTAATAATAGAGTTAGACTAATTGCGACCATTGTTGCGAACGCGTTTCTTGCGCCGCGGGACGATGTAATCCTTCTCGGCGAACTGATGCCGTTTAGGCTTCTTCCAGATTTCCTCGTCCGTGTCGCCGTAGAATTTCTTAGTCACTGCGAAGAGCTGCTTCATGGAATCAAGCTTCGACGAGTGTGAGGGATTGATCGCGAGATTAGTCATCTCTTGTGGGTCTTTCTCCAAATCGTAGAGTTCCCAGAGGCTGGCTTCTTCGGCGGCACTTCTAGGGCTATCAAAGTGGAGCAGTTTATGGGTGTTGGTTCGTATCGCACTATGCTGTGCCACGCCGTGGCCACCATCGATGTAACGGTAGTAGAGCGTCTTGCGCCAATCATCCGGAGTGACCCCACCATTGCAAAGCAACGGCATGAGACTGATGCCATGCACCTTCCAATCCGTCTCGGTGCCCGCAGCTTCCAGTAGAGTAGGAGCGTAATCGATGTTCTGTACCATCGCAGCGCAGCGACTACCTGCCTTGACTTTACCAGGCCATCGAACAATGAGGGGCATTTTCAAAGACTCTTCATAAGCCCATCGTTTATCGAACCAGCCGTGTTCGCCTAGGTAGAATCCCTGATCTGCACAATAGACCACGATGGTATTTTCTTGCAGCTTCAAGGCCTCAAGTTTGTCCAGAACACGACCGACGTTGCGATCCACACCTGCCACACAGCGCAGGTAGTTCTTCATGTAGCGCTGGTACTTCCAGCGAACCAGTTCTTTGCCGGTCGGAGGATTAGCCAAGAAGGCGGCATTCTCTCTCTCAAACACAGCGAGATAGGCCTTGCGTTGCTCTGGCGTGAATCTGCCTAGCACTTTGTCAGCTTCACCTTCCCTGAACATCATCAAATCCGAGGACATGCGCATGTGCTGATCGATCCCCATCTTGTGATTTGCGGCGGCAGGGCGCCCTTCGTAGTCGTCAAACAGCGATGTAGGTTCTGGCAAGATGATGTCTTGATAGAGTTCTAGGTCCTTAATGCTCGGTTTCCAATTTCGGTGTGGCGCTTTGTGCTGAATCATCACCGCAAATGGTTTGGTCTTGTCTCGTGAATCGAGCCAATCCATGGCAATGTCAGTCACCACATCAGTGGAATGCCCTTCAACCCGTCGATGACCCTCCGGACCGTGCAGATCCGGATTGTAGTAGCTGCCCTGACCGCTGAATACTTCCCAAGCATCGAATCCGCTGGGCTTTGTCTTCATGTGCCACTTACCAAAGACCGCTGTGGAATAACCACTCTGTTGAAGCTTCTTAGGCCAAGACGGGCGTTTCGGATCCAGAGCGCCGCCGAGATTGACGATGCCATTCTTGTGGCTGTGCAACCCGGTCATCACAGTCCCACGTGAAGGCGTACAAATGCTGTTGCCGCAAAAGCTATTCTCAAACAGCATGCCTTCCTCAGCAAGACGATCCAAGTTGGGTGTTGGCGGCAAGTCCAAGCCATAATCGTAAGCTGAAATGGCCTGAGTCGTGAGGTCATCGCTGAAGAGAAAGACAATGTTTGGACGGTCGTTCTGAGCACTGGCGAAGCTCGGAATGAGCGTGATTGCCAGAAGTAGGATGCGGTTTGCAAGAGTGTTCACTGTGCTAGAAGAAAGAGGATTCCTGGTTGTCTCTGGTGGAGGAATGTCACCATGACGGCGTCTGTTAGTCGTGACCAGCAACAAATCCTCGATTCGCCCCCAATTGCATGGATACTCCAAACCATGTCTAAGCCTCCCAGCACCAATCTCGCCATCCTGTTTGAAAACGAGGCCTGGCAGCAACCGCTCTTTGATGTCCTCGACAAGCGTCAGCTTTCCTACAGCAAATTCGACCTCAAGTCGGCAACATTTGCTGGTCATGAACTTCCAAAGGCTCGACTCTACTTCAACCAAGCCAGCCCGAGCGCCTACGTGCGCGGTCGGCCTCGCGTTGTTCCGTTCACCCTGGCATTGCTCAAGAACCTCCAGATTCAAGGCGCGCGCGTGCTCAATGGAGCCGATGTCTTTGCCTTCGAACTCTCAAAGAGCGCTCAGATTGCACACTTAAAAGAGCTCGGGATCGATCATCCGCGCTCAATCGTTTTCAACGACGCGCAAGCATTGGCGAAGCGGGATGACTTGCAGTTTCCAGCGATGTTGAAACCAGAGCAAGGCGGCAGCGGCGCGCGCATGCACAAGCTCAACTCCCTCGAGGAATTGCGAGGATTGCTAGAATCCCAACCTGAGCTCTGGGAACCCGATCAGCTCCTGATCCTTCAGGAGTACCTGCCACATGACCCAGAATTCGGGATCGTTCGCATGGAGTTCTTGGGAAGCGAACTTCTCTACGCCATGCGCGTCGTGACTCACGGTCGTTACAACCTCTGCCCGTCCGAAGCCTGCAATCCTGCTGTTGGTGACGACTCCAGCGCTTGCACGATCACTCAAGAAGTGGAAGTGCCGCCTGTGGAATTCTATCCGTATCACGAGCTACCCGATGAAGCGCGCGACGCAGGACAATGCATTGTTCAAAGCGCCAAGATGGACGTGGCCGGTATTGAATACCTCGAGACGCCAGATGGTCGCCGTGTCTTCTACGACATCAATGCCAACTCCAATCTGCGCCGCCCTATTGGCGAATCCTTTGGTTTCGATCCGTTCGAAAGCGTTGCCGATTATCTGGAACGCCAACTTGCAAATGTGTAGACGCTGAAAGGCGATCAATCTCTGAACCTCGTCTGGCCGCGGCAAAGATTGTAAATCAAGATCCCTAATTCAAGAATGAGTGCTAGGATCACGACGGGAACGTAATCTGCGATCGAAATGCGCAAGACTTCATCGATGTGATCAAAGCCACGCTCGCGGTAGACCCATATAATTCCAAGAACGTAGGCCCCACCGAAGAGCCATCGAATTCTGTGCGAAAGTCGGAGACTATGCATCTATGTGAGGATATATATACGGCCAAATCCAAACAAGAAGCAGAATGACGGAGTACTGCGGATACTGAGGCGGGTGATCTTGGGCCAGCCCGTCATACCACAGATGCGTCTGTAAAAAATGCAGCAACAAGAAGACACCGTTGACAACCAGTGCCAGAATGTTCACAGAATGTAGCCCAGTGGTGTATTTGCGGACGTGGGTTTGCGCATACCAGATGAGCGTGAAATGCGAAACCTGATGAATCGTGTAGAGGCTCCAGGCACTCACCCAATCTTTCATCGTCTTCTCCGGGAGCTTCCAAAAATACTACGAATATCCTTCATCAGGAAGGAACGGAAAGCTCTTAAAATTTGTGCCGAATAGCCAGATGGCTAAGGTGAAGAGAAGGCAGGCCCCTACCCCCTAAATCAGTGCGAGGA
>MDTC01099760.1_pt1 | contig 13351 bp, 23 predicted proteins | sample 811181 | NCBI WGS metagenome assembly MDTC01 (sample SAMN05326644, study PRJNA326480) | marine metagenome | isolation source: seawater | place: Pacific Ocean: North | collected 2011
AATTTGAGGATGGTTTTGCTGATGGTGAACCATGCAAATCGTCTCCCTCGCTCCGGAGGTGATTTGAAATGACCGAAGAACAAGCCAAGAAACAGGACGCCAAGCAAGAGCCAGTCAAGAAAGAGCTGACTGATGAAGAGTTGGCAGGATTATCTGGTGGATACGAGGACGTGGTCGCCCCTTGCGAAGAGGATTCTTTCAAACCATAGTCTTTCTAAGGGAGGTGCCTGTCGTCAAAGAAAACTAGAAGTTGATGATGATGAAGTGATCAAGTGTTGATAGCTCAACCGTTACCGAAGAGCTGCTTGTAGATCTGACTATTGATTTGACGCTGCTTCATTGTCTCTTCATCCAGCATTGCTCGTGAAAGCAGAAGGTCAGCAGCTCCAGGAGTTTCAAGCAACTCAGCAGCAGCCTGAGCATCAGCAGCAGATGGGGAAGGCTCGTCACCCACAAGGGCTCGGGGTAGAACGAAACGTCCAAGCTTGAGCGTCTTACTTGGTGCTGAGATAATAATCATGTGAATTGAGAAAGAACACTGAACAACGACGCCGGTGATTTGCGGCAGATTGATTGGTTGACAACATCACATATATTCAGTAATTGTAAAGGGTAACCGCTTAGATTTTTGGTTGATGAGACGCCTTCAACTTCTACAGATCATTTTTGCCAGCACAATTATTGCCTCAAATTCTGTTATTCCTTTGGCCAAAGCCGATGAGATATGGATGTCGGAAGGACGCACAATTAAGTGGTTGGACAGCAGAGGAAGTACAGCTATTTTTAAAATGCAAAACACAGGAGGGAATGATGTTTATTTTTATATTGCAGGGCTTGCCTCTGATGTCTTGAATAAACGTGGTTCCTATACCGGGTATTGGGTCACCAGAGATAATGGACGGCAGCAGTGTTCCATGCCTCGTCGAAGTGCTGGGCGCTCATCGTATAACTGGGGAAACCTTGCTATCAATTTTACTAGTAACAGTTTCCCTTACTCGTGGACAGCAAGGTATGGACAATGCAATGGAAGTCTTGATCAAAGCATGAAAGCAGTACCATTGATGCAAGCAAACTAAGGGATTTCAGAAAGCTGAACAGGTAAGGACTTACGTAACTAAATTTTTAGTCATTTCTATACACATCAGGCTATAGTCACTACCCTCCATGTTGCTCATTGATTAAACATACAGACAAAGATAAACGAACAACGCAAGCTCAACTAGAGTTATTTCCACTGTTGCAACTCATACGTTTGCTTCAGCCTCTAACTATTGTTAACAAAAGAAGCAGAACCTTCGAATCTCGCAATTGATCAGCGGAATCCTCGACGAACATGGATGAGTGTGGGCTTGACGTCAAGCAAGCTGAACCTAGGAGGATCAGACAAAGCGAAGGCTTTCAAACAAATAGACCATCCTCAGCACTGAGTTATCAACTTCCAAAGCTGACCAAACAGGCCTGGGCGATAACAGATGGTTGCTAAATTACAAACGACAAAAAGAATTCGCTAATGTCAATCAAAGACTAATGCACGGATGATTTCCATGAAAACTCTTCCTATATTTTTAGTACTAGCAGTTGGCTGCTTGACAGCATGCGACAACAACTATCAGTCAGTCCTGCAGGCCGAGAAAGCATGCGAAGACTGGGCTAGCCAAGGCGTTGAATTCACTCTTGAACCCACAGGATACTTAGAGAGCATTGAATACAAAGGTGCAACAACTAATCGATTCTGCGAGAAAAAAGAAATCAAATACATCGGCTATGTATTTGTTCTACCGAACAGTAACGAACCTATTTTTGCCGATGAGTTAATGAAACTGAGAGGAGGTGCCAAGCCCACTAAAAAATTCAGATGGTAAACAAACAGACTGAATTTCGGCTGAAGCCGAACAATCAAGCAGAATGGTTGAAACAGCCTTCAAGCCATGACTTACGAGCAAGAAATCATTATTAAATGCGCGATCAAGGGAACGATCGGAGGTCTCGACAAAAAGATGACTACCGAGGAGCTTGATGACTTGTTGAATGGCTCACAAGACTGGAGAAATCACTTAGTGATTGAGGAAATCACAGAAGTTGCTACAATCCATGCGGGGCGGAGACGTCCAGAGATCGAGTAATGCCAAGCAATTCCGCCTCGAATAAATCAAGAATTAGTTTATTACAACCCAGATGGTTCAGGATCATTCAAGTCAAGTTTTTATTACCAAGCTCATCAATTAGAACTCATACCTTCAAGGAATACTGTGCTGAAGGGCAGCATTGTGCTGCAAAAGTTGCATCCGTATTTGAAATTTGATTTAGGGCGTAAGTCATCAAACACAGATTCGCAACGATTAGCTGATCAGAAGCGCTCCTATGCCGAACAAGCATCAAAACAGTGGCGTCGATTACATCGTGATCGGCCGCAAGCGACGTTGGTTCGAAACCCCAATGACATCCGAGATTTAACAGGCATGCAAGATGCTTACCCTGAACAGACATCATTAGCGAAGAAGAGCACTGTTACCTGACGCTTTGAAGTTCTGCATTCATGATATCCAAGCCCTTTCAATGCCTGATCTGTGGCCAATCAGTTGGGGGTTCGATGGAAACGTATTGGATTCGCCATGGCCACATGTTCTGTTCATCTTGCTGGAGCGGGGTTCCACCACTGAACGAGACCTTGCCAGAACAAAGACTTGCGACGAAACGTCGTCTGCTCATGCAGATCAAACACAAGCGTTGCTTCTACTGATTAAGAAACAAACCGAACAAAGGTTTAGGAAGCAAAAATCCCTGACTCATCGTGATCTGGTGGACCAACTAAGAGCACATCACAATCGCGCTGATTCACTTGAATCACCAGGATTCGTCTTGGAGATTCCTCATAGCCTTTTTTTGCCGTTGAGATTGCCTCAACCAGGTCGTCCATCGTTGTGATGGCTCCTCGCTGCAAATCCGATTGGGCCTCTTTCCATAACTGAGCGAATTCCTCTCCCGCCTCCATCAGCATCTTGTGCATGGCGTTCTCGGCTCCTCTGTCTTTCGCTAAAGCAATGAACTGTTTTACCAATGGATTCGACATCGCAGACGAGACCTTCAAGTGAGTGGAGAGGCCGGAAAGGGTCGTCTGCATCACTTCGTTTTGCTGATCGATCACAACGCACTCAGCACTGAGATCAAACACAGTCCTGCCGCTCAATCGGATCCAATGCGGCTCTATCTCACTCCAATTGCGCTTCATGAGTTGATTCTGGCTGATCTGGCAGCGTGAATCCATTGTCATTTTACTCAATCACTAATCGAGAAATAGGCATTAATCCTTAGTCGTCGAAAAGAAAAATGGGCCCATAGTCAAGGACCGCACGGATCCCAATGAACGGACTGCACCTGTCACTCCCCCTGTTTGGATGCACGGTTGCACTTGCCGTCATGGTGATGACGTTTGTGGTGAAAGCAACTGCTTAAAGGAGGCTCACCAACTGCCGTTGCTGGTCAGGGCACTCAAAGCTGTAACGACGCCTGATGGTGCTGGCAGTCGACCAGACATAAGTAGTGAGAAAGGGGCATCCCACTGCCCCTTCCTTTTGATAGCGGGATCCCGTCCAAGGAAGCTCGCAAAACTTATAGTAAAGATTTATACAAGAATTCGTGGCTTGAAGCACGAGAGAGGTCTGAATCTGCTCTGGGTCTTCAGTGAGCACCAGATGTTGGGCTGACTTGATTTGTGCAGTTCAACGGACAGACCAGGCGTCAACTGGACAGTTGCGCCTGAGTGAATCTCTCAAAAAGATGTGGAAAAAAGCTCACGGGGTGGGAACAAGGACACACTCCCGCAGAGTTTTCGGAACCCCTGTCTTCGGCAGGGATTTCTTTTTGGCTCAACAGCAATACAGCTCAGCGTGCATCAATTCCACCTCAGCCTCCAAGGCATGATCCCAAAGCTCCTCTAAACCTTCCTAGAAAATTGGCCTATCTGAATCCATGGTGAAGGTAGAGAATAGGCACCTCAGTGTTTTCGATACAGCGACTGACAGAGAAGGGTTGGCAAACGAAGCAACGGGACCTCACTCTTGAAGAAACCAAGGCCAGAGTCCCTGTCTTGTCAGGGCAATGCCCGAGCGTCTATCGCGTTGTTGATCAGGAATCCTTCGAAATGCAGTTTCTGTGGAGACACGGGAAGGTGTTGGTCGATCAATCAGAACACCTAGAGCCGTCCATTCACCCAGAGAATCACTCAGCCCCATCCATCACAGCGAAGAATTGAGGCAAGCCCAGCTCAAAGCAGCGCTTCAACAGAGGTCCAAACGATTAAGGTGCCAGCCCTCGGGGCGGGGAACTTGAAGCATCAGGTGAACAATCGGGTGGTCGTGATCTGCCGCTCAGACGAAAGCTTGTGGCGACCGAAAGGCATCAAAGGAGCTCCTATTGGGTCGTATTCAATCGGAATTGACCCGATCACAAGGAAGATTCGCAGTGAACGCACGTCTGAGAGCTCCCTGCACAGCTTCAGCCACAGTGCCAACGGCACGCTGATTGAGTTGTCCAGCGAGGGAGCAGGAGTCATCGCCATCGACACGCTCGAACTTCCACGCAGCACGCTGGCGGTGGTGCGACTGATTTCCTCTCGACAGGGCAACGACGTTCACCTGGTGGAGGGAGTGAAAGCTGAGGATCTATCGGCTTACAACTGGAGCCTGGAAGGCAAAGAGCGATTTCAGCTGTTCCGGAATCCAGAGCCACCAGCGCGATGGGCGGGAGACCTCGGTGACTGGCAGCGCAGCGATCTCTACAGATCCCATCAACAGGATTTCGATCGTCGGCTGGAACAGGAGTTCGCATCAGCGGTGCAAGCCCTCTCGATTCACATCACTGCCGATGATCAAAAAGTTTTTGATGCATTTATTACCCGTGCCTGCGCGGACAATCCCGGATTGTTCTGGGACATTCGCAAAGCTGCAGCTATCTATGCACTGCAGGGAAGCTTCAGCAAAAACGACCTAAACCGAATGGTTTATCTGGCTCAAGAAGGTATCGACCCCCAGCAGTTGTCATTTGAGTGCACACCTCAACAGTTCATCAAAGCCCTCTTCGATCACTGCAAGCAGACCGCAGAAGCTCTGAGCGATGAGCAGATCTGGGACGCGCAGGCCCAGTGCGATCTGCTGACACTGCATCAGCTGATGCCCATCGTGCAGACCAAGTCGAAATACAAACCATTTCTGTATCAATGGCTATGGCGACTGAACGGCAAGCCAGATCCAAGCCTGATCGAAAACCCTGACCTCTACGAGATCTACCGAGAGGACTTAATCGCTGATCGCGAGAAGATCATGACTGCCTTCGGGATCGATGGCGCCCTTGAGGTTGACTATCGCGATCAGGTGATCAACTCCATGCTTCGCGATGACGGCTGGCCCCTGGTGGAGACCGACCGGTTCGAAGAGGAAGAACAAAAACGGAGAATGGAAGAGTTGTAGCCCATCAACGGCATCACCCCTAGCGTGGGTTTCCATTGGTTCTGTTCAGCAGACAAACTCTCCTTGGAACGCATTGACGGTCGAGTGTTGATTGGTGTGATCGGAGTGTTTCTCCTGGCTGCGGCAGCCTATGAATACTCACTTGTGCAGGGATTAGCACCCGCATCCTGAAGGCAAAAGATTCATTCCTCAGGGCTGCAGGCATAACTGACGATTCCACCTTTGCGTTGCCGGAAATCTGGCTGCTGAGGATCCTCGACCTGCCACCACCACCGACCATCGGTGTAACTGGGAGCCCCAGCATTGTTGGTTCGAGGTAATTGCAGGGTCACACCCCGCCAACTAAGCAGAATCACATCCCCAGGAACGGTGCCGCCCGCAGTGTTAGGGATTGGTTCAGCCATGGCACCGAAGGCGTCCCGACCCAACTGAATGGGTTCGGCTGTAAGCCGATCACCGTCACAAATCCAGGCCGCTGACACCGGTAGTGCTGCCGTGATCATGACGGTCAACACCAGCAGGAACTGGAACAGTCGGCCGCCCCAAAGGTTTAGCCGTCGCGGAGATTGATCCACAGCAGCGTCTGGGAAACGACAGGATGGCCATGTCGCACCTTCGTGCAGGTTCACTTTGATGCTCCCTCCTTTCGTTCCCTTCTGTCCGATCAGCACCGCAAAGATTGCAGGGCTCAAGGCCACAGTGACACTGTTGCTGATTCTGTTGATCAAATCCAAGCTGCTACGGGTAAAGATGTCATTGCTTGGCTCTGTGATCGGACTGATCCTGCTAACGGGATTCCTATTGAGCTCCGGGCTGCTCACCTTGGTAGCGGGTGGAGCCGTGGCCTATGCGGCTAATCAGAACAAGGCATGAGCTCAGATTCTTCAGAAGAGATGACTCTTCCCAACCGCGATCAGGTACTTTCCGCATCGGCTGGGTGGGTGGCAGTTTTCCTGAATGTGTTGCCGGGACTCGGTGCGGGTTATCTCTACCAGCGTCGCTGGAGGGCTTACTGGATTACTTCCGCTCTCGCCACCGCCTGGTTTAGTGCAGGAGCTGTACTTGGACAGGGGGGGACAGTTGATGCGGGAAGCCAGAACCAGCTCGTGGGTCTGATCGGACTTCTTTTGCTGGCTGCCGTCACAGCAGTGGAAGCAGGTGTAGCCGTTAAACGGGTCCGCAATGCCAGTTGAGAGACCTGCCCTCGCTGAAAATATCCTTCACTTCTGGTTTGAAGAATGCTCTTTTACGTACCAAATCAGAAATCAGAAACGGCTTGAGAACTTTGTCTGACAACCAGACGCACATGCAGCTTCTAAAAAGAGAGTGCTTATTAAAAATAATCAAGTATAATTAAATCTCAATAACTTTTCAATATCCCATGGATACTTTATTTATTGGAATTTATACATTTAGCTAATTTAATGCCTCGTCAATTTAATCTAAAGCTGACAGACATTACAGCACTGATTTCTTTATCAATAGTACCGGTATCATACACACCGCCTCCTCCTGCAGAGCTAGAACCTGGCGTAGTAACTTGAAAAACTGCTGTACCTACATTTGTCATCCTTCCGAGCCTTAGATTACCAGTTGAGACAATTGCCTCGGCCCGCTCTTTTGCATTACTGGTAGCGCCCTTCAAGAGCTCAACACGTTTATCAGAAATCCCGGAGAATGTATATTCAGGCATTTTAAAACGAGCATCCACGCCAGAACTGATCAGATCTGAGGACTGTCGACTTACTTCTGCAACTTTATCCACTTCATCGCTTACAACGACGATCTCCTGGCTAAAATTCCACCCTGTCAATGTCTCCCGACCACTTTCGGGATTTCTTTGAATATTCGGATTGACATAGAGAACCTTGACGAATATGTCATCATCTGGAATATCGTTGCTGCGCAAGAAGAGCAATGCCTGCTCTAACTGCCGCTGCTGTGATTTAGCTCCGGCCGATCGATCCCCGGACGTGCTTTTGACGTCAAACGACCACTTGACTCGATCACTTTTAATTAATTGGGAACTCACGCCCGTGACATCAACGGTTGCACCACCCTTGGCGATCAAAGTAGTAACAAGTGCTACACCCAGCCCAGTAGAGCCCAAAAGCCCTACACAGAAAACAGCTACAGCCACAGCTGGAGACGCAAGCAGATGCTCTTTCCATGAAAACGAAGAATGTGATGTCATACAGAGGAACCGCCACCAGAGGCCAATAATTCAATTAACGTACTCGAAATAAATAAATACTCAACAAGCGCAAAAATAACCCGTAAAATTCATTGCGCAAATTAACCTTTTCTATTGATTGGACTGATCAAAGAAAACGCTAGGGCCCTACAGTACTTTGGCTACAGATTCAGTCTTCCCCATTTCTTATATTATTTACAGAGCTGATTGCGTTGTGAATCAATCTCTTTCGGCTGGCAGCACCCTTTGCTTTACCTCTGTAAAATGCTACTGAGATTAGGTAGATACGAAGTTCGTGGTTGCAAAAACTTTCGAGGATGCCCCAAGCGAAATACTGAAATTCTGGTTTGAAGAATGCAGGCCATGGCAATGGTTTCGACGTGATTGCGAATTTGACCGCTCTGTAAGTGAACGATTCAGGCCGCTCGCGGAAGCCGCTCAGGATGAGGGGTTGATCGACTGGGAAATCAGCCAGGCGTCCTCTCTAGCAATCGTGTTGTTGCTCGATCAGTTCTCTCGACACATTTGGCGTGACCAAGTTCGCGCCTACCAGGGCGATCTCCGTGCACAACGGTTGAGCCAACGGGCACTGGATCAACATTGGTTGGAGCAGGAGCCTCAGAAGGCGCGACGCCAATTCTGGTTGATGCCGCTGTTGCACGCGGAATGCCTCGAGACAGTGAACGAGGCGATCCCTCTTCTGGAGAGATGGGTTGATATCGCTACCGCCGATGTGGCTCGGCGAAACCGCGGCATGCTTCTCAAGCACGGGCGTTATCCCTGGCGAGACGCAGCCCTAGGCCGATGATCCGTGGCTGAACAAGGGGTCTGCTGCGATCTCTGTGGACTTCTGGGATCTGTGCACTACCGCGTCCGCAGCGATGCAACAAAGGAGTGGACATTTGTATGCACAAATTGCTGGACAACAATTGCTGCGCAACCGGGCTACAGATACGGAGGTACGCGCAAGGTCAATCGCCGACAACGAAAGCGATGAGGTATCAGTCCACGTCCAATCTCTTTCCATCCGAGCAAGGCTCGTGTTGCATCACCACGCTCAACTGGCATTATCAGTTGAGTTCGAGATGGATCTGAGGTCGGAGCAATCCGATCTCTTTTTTTGAGTGATTACCCTGTCGCGTCGATACCAATTTCGTTAATCCTAGAGATCATGAATTCAAAACAGGTCATCCTGTGGACCTTGTCATGAGCGTCAGATTCAAGTCACCATCTGCGTGGTTGAACTGCACCACACACCTCGACAAAGCTTGAAGCCCAATGATCCAGATCCTGGCGATACTCACAGTGGGGTCTTAAGAGACTGCATTGTTGCTCAAAGCTAAGAACACCAAGAAGCTGTCTCGAGATTGCAACCAGGTGTGTGTTCAATGCACTGAACGACACAGCAGTGGCTATACCTCTTGTAGTTGGCTCTCCTCACCGAGATTCCCAACTCCTCACACCCACTGAAGACCCTATGGGTCTTTTTTTTGCCTTGGGTCAGATGTCTGATTGGCGATCCACAGATGAAGCCGATCAGTCGTCATAGTCAATCTCCGACTTGCGTCGAGCTATCGGGCGTTTGCCAATCCAGTGGATAGGGATACTCACTGGGTTGGAAAGCGTTGCATGCAGACGTTGACGTTGACCCAGCTGATCAATTCAGACTGCCGCCGTTACAGACACGCATGCGTTCAATCGACCATGCTGCTGACTCTGAGCTGGACCGGCCAAAACAACTGAGCTGAGCCAGGCAGGCCATTCCCAAAGGAACCAGAGTGATCGCTATCACAATCAGTGCAAGGCCTGTTCCAGGCGAGTGGATGTTTGCTTGAAAAAACGGCTTGTTACCCATACGAGCCATTCAAGCAAGGTCAGCGCGCCGGTGGATGGACTCGAGCCGCGCAGGCACAAATGAGTTTTGATCTCATAAAAAACGCCCCTGCTGAGAGGGGCGTTTTGGAATGTCTTCAAGGGTCAGTTGGAGAAATGCTCTTAATTCAGATCAGAACGATGGAGCCTATGACCTTGAATCATCAGTTCACTTGGCTGGTGATTTGTTGTGACCTGGCTGATTCTTGTGATGTTCAGCATTGGGATTGTTGCAGCACATCGGCTTAATTGCGACTTTGATGGTCCTAACAGCTGATGGAAATAGATCGACTGAGAGCTGACTGAGAGTTACACAAGAGCAGAGAATTGCGAGAATGGTTATCACTCTCGCCTCTGACATCTTCACGCCGCCCATCACGTCAATGCTGGGAGACTATCCTCCACAGGTGCAGCCACAGGCACCAGTCGCGTCGTGACAAGGTTCATGGTTCGGGTGACCGTTAGCGCAGGCATCTGAGCAGAAACTCTGCCCATTTTTGCGAACGGCAGACGAATCGTCAGCTGCACAGCTGCAATTCGGGCATGCACATTTCAAAGCTGTTGACATCATCCAACATTTACGTCTGAGATAGGTCTAACAGCAGATAGAGATTCGGCGGCTTAAAAACAACCGAGAGTCATAAAATTGCACAAAGAATGAGAATGATAATCGTTTTATCAGTCAAGTCTAAGAAGCATTATCAGTCATTCTCGAGATTTTATATTGTTGCTTAGAGCTCTGGCTGGTTGGTTGGGGTTGCTCTCAGGTGTGTGAAGGGTGGGCGTGAACGCCACCACCCAAAAGCTCCCGCAAAGACTCAACTCACCTCCACTCCTTTGCCGCGGTAAAAAGCGAATCGCTCACGAATCTGTTCAGCCTCAGGCTTAGGCGTCTCGTAACTCCAAGCGGCGTTGGGTATGAGCTCGCTATCGATAACCACATCCCAGTAGCGAGCTGTACCCTTCCAACTGCAAACAGTGGTGTGACTGGAATCGCGGAAGAACTCATGACGCATTGCAGAGCGTGGGAAGTACGGATTGCCATCCACCATCACGATGTCATCGCTTTCTGCAAGAACTGTTCCATTCAGAACCGCTTTCATGCTCCCCATCTAGACCGTGAATAATTCCACAACCTATCGACTTCGTCAGTGAATAGCGTGCATGCGTTAGAGGCGGGGCGCGACTCGAGCTGAAGTTGGATGGCGCTTAGAAGACAGCAGAACCACTGCACTTCAGAGAGACATGAGCATCAGCCATTGATCACAGCGACCAAATCACAACAGCAGAATGGACTGAAATAAATGTCCCCAATGCGCCTTCTTGCCTCGCTGCTGGCCCTGTGCATCGCCCTGCTGCTGCCGGGCAAGGTTCAAGCCAGTTCTCTGGAGATTGATATCCACACCATCTCTAAGGACGGAGTCGGTGAGTCGATCGGCACGATTCTTGCCAGCGACAGCAAAAACGGACTTGTGATCGCACCATCTCTCAGCAACCTGAGCGAAGGCGAGCATGGTTTCCATCTGCATGCCGGCACGTCCTGCCAGGTGGCTCTCAATGATGAAAAGGTCAGCATCCCTGGGCTCGCGGCTAAGGGACATTGGGATCCAGAGAAGACCAACACGCACAGCGGTCCGTTCGGTAATGGACATCGTGGTGATCTCAGTCGACTGATTGTTAATGCCGACGGCACCACCACGACGGAAGTTGTAGCTCCGCGGCTGAGCACAGCTGATCTGCGCGGGCGGGCACTGATCGTGCATGCCGGTGGAGACACCTACAGCGACAGTCCTCCCCTCGGCGGCGGCGGCGAACGCATCGCATGCGGTATTGCAGGCTGACCAGTCGGCGTGATTTCAGAAACTGCTCTGGTTCTGACCCGCGAAACAGCCTTGATAGTTCTCTTCGCCATCGAGGGTCTGGAAGATGAACTGACAGATCGCTGTTCCAGGATGAACAGCTAAAGGCGCTGGACCGAAATTGCTCATCTCCAACACCTGCTGGCTGTTGATGCCAGGGCCCATGAAAGGAGCGCTGATGTGCACCATCAGTCCCAAACGAGCAAAGCGACTACGGCCCTCAAGCCATCCGCACAGACCAGGGGCGAGCTTCAAACGCTCTTTGGTGATCCCCAAGATGGTTTCACCAGGCATGATCAAGATGTGCTCTCCCTCGGACAGGTCGACCTTGTCGGTGAACGAGCGGTAATCGGTGTGTTCATTCACATCGACAATTTCATGCACTTTGCGAAAGACTCGGAAACTGCAGGCAAGAGTGAGATCCACCGATGCAGGGCCCACATGCTCCGGAATGAAGGGAGTGATTGTGATGGCGCCACTGTCGATCGCTCGCAGAATGGCCTGACGCCCAAGAACCGCCATGACAAAGATGAATGACTATTAAGGCTATGGAAAACTAGCTGACGAGGCCAGTCCAACAGACAAAATCCGTCAGCCAAATGTCCTTCCGTTCCAACCAAAGGAACTGGCAGGAACATCCTCGAAGTGCACATAGATCCTGTTAGCAGGAATCCCCGTTCGAGCCTCGATCAGCTCACAGAATGACGCTGTCATCGCAGCAGGGCGAAGGGCACCAATTGACTTGACCTCAACAAATGCGGCAGGAGCAGAGGTACCAGCGAAGGTCATCGGTACATCGGTCTCGAGAAGTGTCATCACATAATCCTCGGGTTTACCGGTCTGCTCGGCCAGCTTGGTGGACAACTCAAGCAGCAGCTCTTCGTGATGATCGACAGAAGCAAGCGAAGTGCGCAAATTAATGAAAGGCATGGTCTTGGTTTTAGAAATGAATCATTCGGATTCGCTCAGCCCTGCTGAGACTCTCGGAAGGCCTGAAGTTTATCGATGTCTTTTTCCTGATCAATCGCGTAATCAGTCAGGATCAAAGCCTTCCCGATGGTGCCAAGGGCGTACTCGATCCGTTCGAGATTCGCACGCCCGTGTTGATCTGCACGAGCAGCACGAATCACAGAAGGAGTGAGCTGATCGGCCAAATGCTCGATTGCTTCAGCAATAGAGCTGGCTTGGATGAGGGGGTCGCTGGAGCCCACGGGACAAGACAGTTGTGGTTCTCAACCGATGATGCCAACAGCTCACAGCAAAGCACCATTGTTCTGTCGGTTCAGCGGCTGCGCCAACGATTCCAAACCCTTCGATGCCAAGGCGTCACATCCTTAGGTGGAACGGACTCGCCGCGTTGCGTTTGCTCAAATTGATCGATTTCCTGACGGAGTTGCTTCAGTACAGGAATCAATAGAGCCGCTGCAATCAAGCCGACGACCAGCAGAACCGGCAGAAGCGTCACCATCCAAACCGTAACGATGACCAAAGCAGCAAAGCTGATCAACTGTTGAAGCCAGGGGGGGCGACTGCGCCCGGGTAGTTGCTTCATGCGCTGCAGAGCGAAGTGATCAACCTGCCAAGGAGAACACAGGATCAGGTCGCGAGACAAGAGAGCAGTTCACTCAGCTGTATTCCCCGGGAGGCTGACGTTTAGACACTGTGACGCGACCCACCTTTTGACCGGAGAAGCGCAGGAGTTCATCACCAGCGAATTCATACCCAAGACCGGCAGCGATCTTGGCCACATCATCAGCAGTAGAGGAAGCAAGCACAGCCTCCCTCAAGGCCGGATCGTTCTGCATCAGAACCAAAAACGCCTTGAGCTGATCAAGAGCCATGGGCACAAGCAAAGGAGCTGATCATCGCCTGCTGCGGCGACAATCAGACATGGAACAGTATCAAGGCTCAATGTTCAAGCTGAATGTGATGTTTTTTGCATCAACAACGCAAAGATTAAT
>MDTC01207787.1_pt1 | contig 13351 bp, 13 predicted proteins | sample 811181 | NCBI WGS metagenome assembly MDTC01 (sample SAMN05326644, study PRJNA326480) | marine metagenome | isolation source: seawater | place: Pacific Ocean: North | collected 2011
TATAATATAATTATAATATAATGAAATTAACATTAAAAAAGGTTTCTATAATTAAAATAATAGTTTTAATTGTTATAACATATTTTACATTAAGATATATATATCGTAGTTATGAAGGATTTGATAAAAATACTATCAATGATTATTTAGATTATAATAAAAATGTATATCCATTTGAAAGTAAAATAACATTAATGGAAAATAATTTTATATTAAAATGGATAAAAAAATTAGAACATGATGATACATATAAATATCCATATATATCAACTTTTACAGTAGGATATACTATATATAATAATACAAATCATGTTAATAAATCACGTTTTGGTATAGGTACTATTACAAAAAATAAAGAATTTAAAAGAGATTGCATTGATTTATTTAAGAAAATGAATATAGACATAAATAGTATTAAAAGTGATTATGGTTATGATTGGTATGGTATAGCTTGGGATATAGAAGATGAATTATTAAAATTATATTTGTTAAATAATCGTAAAACTGAAATAATATGTTATGTATATAATGTAAATCGTAAAAATAATTCTATAATTAGTAGATTTATAAATGTAAAAAAATATAAAGTTACAAAAGATTATACAACAATGTTTAAAGATGGTAAGGAAATTATTCAATATAATGCAAATAAATTACCAACAAAAATAATCAGAAAATATGATGTAAATAACAAAATTAAGGAAATAAAAAATATAGGATTAAATTTAGATTCATATAGTGAATATGATAATAAATTGAATTTATATTTTGATTAATATATCTTAAGGTTCTGCTGCATTTTCAGGATGAAGATTAATAGGGGAGGAAGAAACACAATGGAACCTTTTTAATTCCCCTAGATAAACAATGTCATTAAATCTTGTTTGAAAATTAGGATTAGACGTTACTTCTGTTATTTGTACTATTTTATCATTTTTATCTTTATAATAAATATACGGAGTATCTTTATCTGAACTATTTTGCATGTTTTGAAATTGTTGTTGTGAATAGTATCCGTATTGCATTTCTTCTGTATTTTGACTCATGATTTTTTTTGTAAAATGTAAAATTATTTCAGAATGTCAATTTTATAAAAACACCCTTTTTGATTTATTTCTATGTAATATAAATTTATAGAATTGGTCTGTTTTTGTAAGCTTTTCAAATCTATGATATAGTGATCCGTATTCGTTTTTAATATGAGAAAGAGAAAGTTTGCAGTCTATATTTGCATTTATAATTTCTTGTAAACATTTTTGATTATACTCAATATATGTAGGGTCATATTCATAAATTATAGTTTGAATTTCCGAAGGTAGATGATACATAATTATATTTTAAAATATATATCATCTGTATGTTTAAATTAATCAATTTTATATTTTTAAATATTGGTATCAATAAATTGTTTTCCATCTTTTTCTACAATTTTTCCAACTAAATTAATTTTAATTTGTGGATTATTTTGTGCTTGTACATATTGGTCTAAATCGTATACCATATTAGTTTCTTTATTATTTCTGTCTAAACGGACTGCATAATAAGTACCGTTAATATTTTTCCTTTTTGCACGCCATTGTTCTTGCTCGACATTACGTTTAATTTGTTTTCCATCTTTACTATCATTTTCATAATTAGGTTTATATGAGAATACATTAGCATCAACATCATTTCCAAATGAATAACATTCTAATACTTCTCCAGATGTTGATGTTGTATGAATAGAGCAATCAATAGCAGCTTCTTTAATATTTTTTAATATTTGTTTTGTAATATTTTCTTTTTTCTTAGAAGTTTCACTTAATGTTTCATCACTGGTTAATGGTCTAAGATTACTTCTATCTAATTTACTTATATCATTTGTTTGAATATCAGTATTCATTTTTTCTTCTATTTGTTGATTTGTAAATTGCATTAAATAATAAAAAACTTTAATATATCTTTCTTGTTCTGGTAAATCTACATGACTACATATACGTCTAGCTCTTCCAATAACCTGTTCCGTTCTTACTGGATGCCAATATGGTTCCATAATATGAATATATTTGGTGTTAGCTAAACTAATGCCTTCTGCACCAGATTGTGTAATCATAAATATTTTAATAATTTCTCCGTTAATATTATTTGGATGAATTTTATTTAATTCTTCAACTAATGATAAAGGTAAATATTCCCATGTTCCGTTATATATATGTCTAATAACTTCTTTTTCCTCAGCAGTTTCAGTACCAGTATACAAAACAAACATTTTTGAAGTTTCAAATTTATCTTGTGGTACATCTAATATCCATTGAGAAGATGAATTCTTTTTTATTTTAAATTGTGTATATCCATTAGCTTCTAATACCATTGAAAATACTTTAATACCTTCTATAGTTCTAAACTGACTATATAGTAAATGTAACCCATCTAGAGTATCCATATTATTAAGTATAGCTGCAAATTTAGGGCTATATTTTTCTAGATTTTCACCAGTAAGATATTTAACTTTATTTTCTTCTAGTGTATTTAAGGCATTTTGTATTCTAACACTATATGATTCAACATTATAAGATATATCTTCATTATCTTCTTCTGTAATTCTATTATCGATATTTTTACTTCTTTCTTCTAATGTTAATGCATCCATATTATCTTCATCGTTAGTATTATTAATAGATTCTTCTAGAGTTTCAGATGGCATAGGTCTTCCTGGTGGGTCTGGAAATACAAAATTACAAAATGCACGAGAGAATATTCTATATGTTGTTAATGATTCTTCTTCTTCATGTTGTAATGCCATTGAACGTTGAAATTGTTTTCTTTTTTTATTTTTTTCTTCATTAGCTCTTTCTAATAATCTTACTTCTTGATATTTTTCAAATTGATAATTACTCATATTAATTTTTTCAATATGTGTATCTTTTAAATAATCATATCTAGGCATTAAATCTTCAGATGCACTTTTAAAATAAGATGTTAATCCTAAAATTCTTCGCTTAAATAAATTAGTATTTTTCATATCTCCAGTAGATGGGTCAAAAAACATTTCATTAAAATCATCTAATTTATCAGGTAATGCTTTTGTATTAACAACTTTAATATTATCTGAATTGAATTTTATTTTGTTAGTATTTAATATTTCTATAATATTGCTAACAAATGCATTGTCAGATAATTCTTCTTTATTAATATATCGTGTACCTTTATATGATAGTCCATAAAATTTATTAACAAATCCAAATGGTGTGCGAGTTATTTTTAACATTCCTGATTTATATTCAAGATAATCAATAATTTGATGTTTTTGAAATAATTTTTTAAATTGTTCTTCAGTATATTTCTTAGTAGATGTACTAATAGGTATATGAAATGTTTTAATAAATCCTCTCAATATATTATATAAAATAGCAATTTCATTAGGATAATTAATTATAGGAGTACCACTTAATAATATAATTTTGGCATTATTTGCTTTCATTAAATTATGATATAATACTGTATATTTATATTCAGTATATTTTTTCCCAAATTTAATTTTGTTAACAATACCACTAATAAAATTATGAGCTTCATCAATAATAACAACTTTATTATCAAATGGATTAACTGTATTATTTTTGGTTAATTGATTAACATGTCTTTTTTGAATACCATTATAATTAATAAATTGATATTTATTATGAATCATTTCATTTAATTGTTCGTCTAATGATAATTTTTGTGTTGGAGATAAAGATTCATAATTAGATGATTTATTAATGTCAACCATCCATGCACCACCAGATGTTTCTATATATTTAATAGGTAAATGTAAAATACTGGATAACATTTCTTTTGAATTATTTTCAGATAGTTTAACAAACTCCCAATATTGTTTTTTTTTATAAATAGGATTTCCACATTTTTTTAATTCTTCAAAATAGTTAACACGTAATGATGCTGGCGTCATTACAATTACTTTTTTTGATTGAACTATTCCTTCCGTAAAGGCAATTGAAGATGCAGCATGAATATGACTTTCAGCAACAGCAATAGAAGAGCACGTTTTTCCAGATCCTAATCCATGATATATTAATAATCCACGATATGGTGTATATATATTAAGATAATCTAATATAATTTTTTGATGTGTTAATAAAGAAAAATTACTAGATGATAATGTAGAACCATCTTTTTTCTTTGTAACAACATTTTTAGTTTTTTTGTCGCATTCTACAGTAAGATTTGAATTAATTGTTTCTTTTCTGTAATCAGCAAATAATGAATTAATAAACTTGGTAAATATTTCTCTATTATTCATGTAATAACTAGGTTTTTTAATGAGTACAATATCTTTAGGTTGAGGTAATTTTTGTTTAATTTCTTCACCTATATCAATTGATGCAATTTCAGTTATAGCAGATTTAGATGTATCTATTTTTGGTTTTCTTTTATTTCTTTTAACAGGTATTATTTCACCAATATTTTCTTCTTTTTTTGTGTTGTCTTCTTCTTGAATAATTTTAGGTATATTTTGTCTTATATTTTTCATGTCATTTATTTCATTTAAAAATACTTTTTCATCAAAATCATTAGTTTCGTTTGTTTTATCATAAATAAAAAAATCAGGATTATCTTCTAATAATGCAGAAACATCTACTTCTTCTAATTCATCAGAAGTTTTTGTTATATCATTATTTAATTGAATAACATTATCCTCTTTTTTTTTAGGAATAGGTTTAATTTTTAATCTTTCTATTAATGCTTCCATTATATTTTTAATATATTATTTTTTAGTACTTTTATTTTTAATAAAAAATATTAAAAATAAAATAATTACAATATTATATATGTATAATAATATTCCTACAATAATTATTGAGATATATGATTTTTTATGGGAATTTTCAGAATATTGTGTAGATAATTATATATTATTCTAATATTTTTATTGCTTTTTCTGATGCAATTTGTTCTGCTTTTCTTTTAATTCTATGATATCCATCTGCTAAAAACACTAATACTTTTCCATTTGCTTCTACCATGGAATGAATGGATGATATTGAATTAATATTTGAAAAGTCAATTGCATTTTCAACAGATGTTTCATGTATTTGTTGTCCTAAACATAAATAAACACCCATAAAATAACCTTCTTCATTTTCATGAGGTAATTCAACATAATGAGGTGTAACTTTAAATTCTTTTTGTATTTTTACTTGTAAAATATTTTTAAAATTATCATCTTCGTCAATAAGTTTCCAATCAACGTGTTTTGCAAAAATATTTTCAATAAATATTTGCGCCATTTGTAAACCGGGTCCTGTTACAAATATATTATCAAACCAACATTCTTCATCCTTTATTTTTATTTTATTAAATTCTAAAAATAAAGCTCCTAAAAATGCTTCAAATAAACATCCTAATTTTTTAATATTAGTTCTTGTATTTTTTTCTTCAGCGTGTTTAGATATAATAAACCATTTATGTAATCCCATTTCATATGCAATACGACCAATATGTTCGTTTTTAACAATAGCAATTTTCTTTTCTGTCATAAATCCTTCATTTTCTTTAGGATATGTCCTATATAAATAATATTTTGTAATGCATTCAAGTACACCATCACCTAAAAATTCTAATCTTTCATTAGATTTGGTACTCAATGGTAAACAATCTGGTGGTTTTTCAACTACAACAATATTTTCTTTTTCATTTTCTAGCATAGGTTTTTTAACATATGATTTATGAACGAATGCACGTTTATATAATTTATCATTAAATACATTTCCTGGAACTCCATATTTTTTTAAAATATTTTGAATTTCTTCAGTGGTTATTTCTTTATTATTAGGATTAAACGGGTTAAATACCAGTTTATCACCAATCAATTGAACGTCTTCATCATTCTTATTCATTATTTAATAATAGTAACAAGCGTTTAATATTATTATCAATTTTATAATAAATAAAATATTAGTCAAAGTTTTCAAAATATTGTTTCATTATTATTTTAAATTCAATTAATCTTTTACGTATAGTTTCTGTAGAATAGGATGTCATATTAGCTACTAACTTATTAGTTCTAATTACATTAAAATTATTATCGTATTTAATTAAAATAATATCTTTGAGATATGGTTCTAATGTATGAATGTAATTCCAAAGTTCTTGATATTTATAATTAGAATATTGATTATCAATAATATTTTCACTATCTTCATTTCTTTTCCAATAAATTGTATCTTGATATAAATTTACATTTAATAATTTATTGTATTTGTAAATTTCATCTTGTGTAAAATCCTTTTTATTTTTTCTTCTAATTCTATCTGGAAGTATACTTAAAGAATATGCATCTGACAATGCATTCATCAATTCAAAATGAATATTTAAATTTGCATAATATGTAAAATTAGTATTTCCATTATATTTGTTTACTGCCTTATAGAGACCCATTTTTCCATACCATATTATTTCATCATTAGAGATTTTACTACATTTAAAAAAATGTTTTTTTTTAAATGTTAATGATTTTTTAATGCAATATGTTTCATGTGATTTATATAAAATTGTATTAATTTTTTTTCTATCACATAAAGACAAATTATCTTCCCTAATTATTTTCATTAGTGTTATATATTGAAAATTAGATAAGTAAAATGTTGAAGTATATTGAATAAATATTATTATAAAAAATATAGTTTTAATCATTATGTTTTATATAATTATTTTTTTATACTTATTATGATATTAATTTAATCGATATTGGGATTTAAAATTTTTATCAAACTGATAAATACATTTATTAAATATATCTATTACATGTTTACACTCTTCTTCTTTATGTAATCGTTTTAAACAATCAACAACATCTAATCGATGATGTTCGCATAAATCTCTTATTTCTTCATCATATTTTTCTGATAAAAGTTTATATCGTTTTTCAATAAATTTTTCAAACATTTTATATTATATATAAAAGCATCCTAATATATTTTTAACAATAATATGTTTTTTTCCATTTTTTATTTTAACAAGAAATGTTTTCCCACTTTTAATAGATTTTTCATATGATTGTAAAATTTCAGTTATATTATCATCATTATAACATATAAGACATGTTTCATTATCCTCTATACATGTAGGGCAAATAAGTCTATTACAAAAACTACACAACATAAAAGCAGTATCTTGAGTACAGCATTGACATGTTTGTGCTTGAATATCTATAATTTTATTATTTCTATTAGCAACACTTTTTGTCACAGACATTATTTATAATTATTTTGCGTTAATTATTTAAATATATTGTATCAATTTTAAATAATTTTAAAATGATAAATATGTTACCAAATGATTTAATAATGAAAATATATGAATATGAATCAACATATATATATTTATACAAAAAGTGTATAATAGAAATGGTTTCGTTCGGAAAAATATATGAATCATATAGATCTAATGGATATAATGTTAAAATTAAAATTTTAAAAAAGTCAGAATTAATGTCGCATTGGATTAATAAAAATATAGGTAATAATTATGTTTAATTTAAAAAAAATATTATATTTACTTCCTTATTTTAGTTGTATGGGTAAAAGATTAATAATAGTAAGACATGGTGAAAGTACATGGAATTTTCAACATAAATATACAGGATGGGTAAATGTTCCATTAACTAAAAATGGAATAAACGAATGTAAGATAGTAAGTAATAAATTATTAAAAAATAATATAATTCCAAAAATTTCATATACATCTGAATTAAAAAGATGTATTGATAGTAATAATATAATATTAAATAATATGCATTTAAATATAGATACAATAAGAACATGGAGATTAAATGAACGACATTATGGATTAATATCAGGTCATGATAGAAGAGTTTTAAAATGGCAAGGTAAATACTTTGATAATCCTCCTATAGTAAATAAAATAGATAATTTAAAAATGTATAAGACTCATGAATATAATCCTATATATGGTGAATCATATTATATGACATCTATTAGAATGATGCCTATTTGGAAAACATTAATTATTCCAGATATATTAAATAATAAAATTCCGCTAATTTGTTCTCATAAAAATAGTATAAAAACTATTATGCAGAATATTGAAAATATTCCTAATGATAAGGTTCATGATATAAAAGTAGAAAATGCTGTTCCAATTATATATGATTTTGACGAACATATGAATGTAATTAATAAATTTATAATTTAAACAATTTAAAAATGAAAAATAATAACTATAAATGAAAATTTTTATAGATATTCGTGAAAGGGCATTAATAAATGAAATAGAAAAAGATGAAAATTTTAATCATGAAATTATTAAAAAACAATTAGATTTAGGAGATATAATTATATATGATAATAATGAAAATTTAAAAGTATTGATAGAAAGAAAAACATTATCAGATTTGATATGTAGTATAAAAGATGGTAGATATGTAGAACAAGGTATGAGATTAAATAGTTTAAACGTACATAACCATAATATAATATATTTAATTGAAGGTAATATAAATTCTCATAAAGATAGTAATATAATATATTCAGCAATGATATCATTGCTATATCATAAAGGATTTAGTATATGGCAGACAAATGGAATAATTTCAACTAAAGAAATAATAAAAAAAATGGCATCAAAAATAGAAAAGGAGATAGACAAGAAGGACAGTTATTATAATTCAGAAAATTCACAAAAAGATTACATAGATTGTATAAAAACATCAAAAAAAGATAATATAACAAAAAATAATATTAACGAAATAATGTTATCTCAAATTCCAAATGTAAGCATAACTATTGCAAAAATATTAATGCAAAAATATGAAACAATATTTAAATTAAAAGAAGCTATAGAAATTGATAATGATTGTTTAAATAACATTAAATATAGTACATCAAATGGAAAAGAAAGAAAAATTAGTAGTTTATCTATAAATAATATTAAAAGTTTATTGATGTAAGATAATTTTAATTTGATATAATAATATCTTGTGGTATATTATGTCAAATACAAAATGGCTAAACGAAACTAACATGAAAGAAGTCGATTTAGTAGGTGGTAAAAATGCTTCATTAGGTGAAATGATTCAAAATTTATCAAATTTAGGTATATGTATACCTAATGGATTTGTTATAACGGCAATAGGTTATGATAATTATATGAAATTCAATAACTTATATGAAGTAGTCAATAAATTTATGGATGATTTAAATATACATGATACAAATGAATTAAAAAGTAAAGGTTGTAAAATTCGTGAAATAATAGAAAATGGAAAAATACCAGAAGATATGCAAAATGATATAAAAGAAAAATATGAAAAATTATCAAAAGAATATGATATGGAAAATGTTGATGTAGCAGTACGTTCATCTGGTACAGCAGAAGATATGCCAGATGCTTCATTTGCAGGTCAGCAAGATACATATTTAAATGTAAAAGGGTTAGATAATGTATTTGAAAGTGTTAAAAAATGTTTTGCATCATTATTTAATGATAGAGCTATTTCATATCGAAAGGAAATGAATTATGATAGTTTAAATGTAAAATTATCAATATGTATTCAAAAAATGATACGTTCTGATTTATCGTCAGCTGGTGTAGCATTTTCATTAGATGTAAATACAGGATGTAAAGATATTGTAGTAATAAATGGCTCATATGGATTAGGTGAAATAGTTGTAAGCGGACAAATTAAACCAGATGAATTTCTGGTATTTAAACCAACATTAAAAAATGAATATTTTTCAATTATTGATAAAAATATATCATCAAAAACATCTAAAATAGTATATAGTGAAAATCCAAAAGAAAAAATTAAATTTGTAGATGTTGAAACATATAATCAAAACAAATCATGTTTAAACGACGTTCAAATATTATTGTTATCTAAATGGGTTGTAAAAATAGAAGAATATTATTCTAAGATATTTAATCGTTGGTGTCCAATGGATATAGAATGGGCTGTAGATGGATTAACTAATAAATTATATATATTGCAAGCTCGTCCTGAAACTATATATTCCCGAAAAACAGAAACAGAAATAATTGAATATAAAATGAATAAAAATGTTAAAAAGGATTTAATATTAAGTGGAATAGCTATAGGTGATAGTATAGGTAGTGGTAAAGTAAATATACTAGAAAACATTGATGATATGTATAAATTTAACGAAGGAGATGTATTAGTAACAGAAATTACAGATCCTGATTGGGAACCTATAATGAAAAAAGCTAGTGCAATAGTTACAAATAAAGGAGGTAGAACATGTCATGCTGCTATTGTGGCACGTGAATTAGGTGTTACAGCAGTTGTAGGAACGATAAATGGAACAGAAAAACTAAAACAAGATGTTGAAGTTACAGTATCGTGTGCTGAAGGAGATGAAGGATATATATATAATGGAAAAGTAGATTATGAAATTATAAAAACAAATATTTCTGATTTACCAGAAGTAAAAACTAATTTAATGATGAATGTTGCATCACCAAATGAAGCTTTTAAATTTGCAAAACTTCCAAATAAAGGAGTTGGTTTAGCTAGAGAAGAATTTATTATTAACAATTATATTAAAGTTCATCCATTAGCATTATTAAATATGAATGTATTAGATGATGAGGATAAAGAAAAAGTATTAGATTTAACTACAGGATATAATACACCTGTAGATTATTTTATAAATAAATTATCATTTGGTATAGCTAGAATTGCAGCAGCTTTTTACCCTAATAATGTAATAGTTCGTTTTTCTGATTTTAAATCAAATGAATATGCTAATTTATTAGGTGGAAAATATTTTGAACCGAAAGAAGAAAATCCTATGATTGGATGGCGTGGTGCATCACGTTATTATTCAAAAGCATATAAAGAAGCATTTGGATTAGAATGTATTGCAATTAAAAAAGTACGTGAAGTAATGGGGTTAGATAATGTAATTGTAATGATACCATTTTGTAGAACACTTACAGAATGTGATAAAGTATTGGAAGTAATGAAAGAATATGGATTAGAGCGTGGAATTAATGGATTAAAAGTATATTTAATGTGTGAAATACCTTCAAATGTTATTTTAGCAAAAGAATTTTGTAAAAAAATAGACGGATTTTCAATAGGTTCTAATGATTTAACACAATTAACATTAGGATTAGACCGTGATTCTGAATTAGTTGCAGATATATATGATGAAAGAAATGAAGCCGTTCAATTAATGTTAAAAAATGTAATATCTATTTGTAAAAGAAATAATACAAAAATAGGAATATGTGGTCAAGGTCCTAGTGATTATCCCGATTTCGCTGAATTTTTAGTAAATGAAGGTATTGATTCATTATCATTAACACCAGATTCAATAGTTAAGACAATTAAAATAGTTTATGATATTGAGAATAAATAATTTTATATTTATAATATAGTAATGATAAATATAAAAAATTTAGATATATTTGTATTAGGAATTATAGGTATTATTATTATATTATATATTTATACATATTATGTTAAAAAAAATTGTGAAGGTTTTGGTAAACTTATGGAAGATATAAAAAGACAAGTACAAAAAGACCAATATGATAAACGACTTAGAGATGAGAAAGCAGAAAAAGAAAAAGAAGATAATGAAAGGCGTGAAAGAGATAGAATAGAAAGAGAAAAAATTGCAAGAATACCTAATTATGGTCTAACATTAAATACAGAACGCAGTCATAATGATAGGTCTTCCTCAGGAAGTAGCTTTATATTTGATGATCTAGAGAGACAAGGCCTTGATATTTCATTATTAGATTCTATTGGAAAAGACGAAAATGGTGAATATAATTATTGTTTAAATAGTGGTAAATTAACTAATAGATATAAACAAAGTCCTTACAATGGATTTGCTAAAACGACATGGGATATAAAGATGGAACAGGATGGTAATATTCAAGAATGGAGAAAACTAGATAAAGCACCTGAATGGTGTACTTTTAGTTATTCAAATCTATTACCATGGCAAAGAGGTGGTGAATGTGGTTCAGGATTGTGTGGAGGTTATAAATTATATGATGTACATAGTTCAGGTCCTCAAGATGACAGAAACATTTCACGTGCTCCATTAAAATTATTTGGTCATGTAAATTCATTAATATTAGTAAAACCATTGGCAGTAAAATCTGAAAATCCTGGGATTAGAGAATGGCAAGATAGAACAGCAGAATACTTAAAAAAACAAGAATATGAATATGATAGATTTAAATTAGTAGATGTATTAGGATTAGATGGTTATCATAATGACTATCCTGATATTCCAAAAATTAAAACTCATATACTAAACGAAATAGAAGCATATAAGAATGTTATTTATGAAGATATACCTCAATTAGGACAATTACCAGAAGATTTGAGATTAAATTCATTAATAGATTCATTAAATTGTGATATGGGTTCAGCTGCATATCATGAAAAAACTAAACAACAATATAAATGTATAGCTCGTCAAGATATATATATACAAGAAATAGAATTCTTAGAAGCAACTAAAGATCAGTGGACGAAAAAATTAGAAGAAGAAAGAGCAAAAAATAAAGCTGAACGTGATGAAGAAATGGGAAAATTATTAGAATCAAATTATGGAACTTTTCATGGAGGATTTAATCATAATTGTTGTTCTGGTAATAGTGGAAATCCTTTATATAAAAATGGTATAGACGTAAAAGATTATAAAGAATGTCTTAGTAAATGCGAATGTGAAGAAGAATGTAATTATGTTTCTTTTTCGAATACCTATAATAAATGTTATTTATGTAGAGGTCCGTGTGAATTAAGATATGATGTAACATATCATACAAAAGAACGAATAAAAGGTGGTAAAAATAAATATCATTGTGACGCGTATGTTAAAAGATATCCTGATTTGGGAAATGTATATGGAAGAAATTGTAGAGATAAAAGAAATGCGGATCGTTTATATAGTCATTACAAAAGGTATGGAAGAAATGAAAAAAGAAATCCAGGAATTGATATGAGTAAATATAGTTGTAATGCATATCTAACTCGTTATCCAGATTTAGTTAGTTATGCAGGAGGAGATAATTGCAGAAATCCAAATATAGCTGGAAGAGTAGTACAGCATTATAACTGGTACGGATATAGAGAAGGACGTGATGCATCAGGTACAAATATTGAACTAACACACTATGATTATGGATTTAAATGTCCTCGTGATGTAGAAGAGGAAAAGAGACAAGAAGAAGAGAGAAAGAGACAAGAAGAAGAGGAAAAAAGGAGAAGAGTTGAAGAAGAGAGAAAGAGACAAGAAGAAGAGAAAAAGAGACAAGAAGAAGAGAAAAAGAGACAAGAAGAAGAGAAAAAGAGACAAGAAGAAGA
>MDTC01247107.1_pt1 | contig 13351 bp, 7 predicted proteins | sample 811181 | NCBI WGS metagenome assembly MDTC01 (sample SAMN05326644, study PRJNA326480) | marine metagenome | isolation source: seawater | place: Pacific Ocean: North | collected 2011
GGTCACCTGTAATTTTTCTAAACAGGTCTATCGGAGGGTTTCCTTCAGGATAGTCTTTAGCTACTAATTCTTCTAACTTATCCCTCCATAGTGTAACTTGATCTCCTACAGCGTTCCGTAAGTTTAATTCATTTTCATATAACTCTCTGAGTCTTGGGTCTGCCTCTCCTGCTACTCCATTCAACCATTTTTTAAGCCCTGTAAACTTACCTCTGTATTTACCTGAGTAAAACTGAGGTACTTTAAGCATACCTGTTAGGTTGCCAAACCGAGCTAACGCTTTTTTACTCGCTGTATCAGGACTTAATTGTGAAGCTATAACCTCATCATCGCTTTCCAGTACATCTTCTCCTGTTCTATCGACCCGTGCATCAGATCCGATATCATCGGTTCGTTGCTCGGAACGTCTTCTGTTTCCGATAGAAGGTCTGAAATTGAGGGCATCTTCCCCACGTTCGTTTCGGAAGACTTCATTGGCTGCTGATCCGTAGTCGGGATCTCTTTCTTGGGCTGACCCGAATAATCTGTGCGTTTCTTTTTCATAATACCATAATAGTGCTTGTGCCTCTGCTGGCACTAACTTTGTTCCTGTTCTTTGTTCTAATTTATTAATACCATCAAGCATTGCTTGTCTAGTAAATCTTCTGTGACCTCCTCCTTCTGGATGATCTTTCACATTCACTCCATCCAGATAAAGTTTTAATCCGTTTGCAGCCAAGCGTAAGTCAGCTAATTTCGGAGCTTTCTTAGGTATAAGTTTTTCATCTGTTGGTATTCTGTCACCTGTTTTTTTGTCGTAATAAAAAGATCGGTTTGGTTTCTTGGCAAAATATTTTACTAAAGCAGCTACCACATTATCACGAGTCTCTCCCTTCGGATCTTTTAATCTTGTAGATAACTTCGCAGCAGATAACAAACCACCTTTGGGGTCAGAAGCTACATAGGCACGGAAGGCTCTTGAGAATCTATCTCTCTTTTCCGCCATTACTTTCCTACTTATTTTTTTAAGTTGAGTACCTGTTAACTTTCCAAAGGTTCTTAAAAACCATCTATCCATAGTTATAGAATCAAACTTACCATTTAAATTATGGTAAAAAGAACCTAACTTCGGTCCGTAGAATATACTAAAAGGAACTACCTCATCAATTAGTTCCCCTTTACTCTCTAATATGTCTTTAGCTACTTCAGAATCCACTCCTAGATCTGATACCAAAGCGTCTCTTACTTCAGCTACTGTTCCAGAACGATCAAAGAAAGCTTTTAACTTTTCCCAACCAACTCTCTCAATAAACTTATCAGTGTCCGCTAAGTGTTTAGCTACTTGATCCCCCCTATCTCCTGAAGATCTAACTGCGTTATTTAGTTTACCTGTTTTCTTCCATTCTTTGTAAATATTCCAACTATCTTTTGTTTGTGTTAATACTTTTGCTCCGTTTGAAGTAACTGCTAATAGTATTTTTAGTACAAACGAATTTTCTGGTTTACTTATGTCAGGATCTAACTCTTCAAAAATATCCATTGCCATATCAATCCGCTCTTCATACCACGTAGCGAATTGAGGGTACTCATCTATACTTCTATGTAATAGGTTAGCAACTCGGTCACCTGCCCTACTTACATTCTCAGCATACTTATCAGTGCCTTCTTTAGATTCATTCCAAATAATTCTTTCTTCATCTTTAATTAAAGAATCAAATAATTTGGCAATTTCATGGACTCTGCTTCCTCGTAAACCAGAATCAATCGGATCTCTATCTACGCCTATTGCGTTGTTTGCAAATGTTTCATCGATCAGGCTTTGTGCATCATGAACCCTGTACTCTACACCCGAAACAATGGACGATCTTACAAGCTTGTCTGTAGTAGAGTCGAACCTTTGAGACAATGGTATGATGTTGCCTTCGGCATCTTTAGTTACGGGGTCGGATGACTTTATATTGTTCGGGTTAAATATGATGTATGAGTCATTACCACTGTCCTCAACTTTATTTTTATATACTATGCTATCAAACCCTTTTGATTTCAGGTACGCATCCATCCATTTGGTTTCTTCTGTTACATTATCAACTTCAAAAGCTTCCATTTCGCTCAACTGCCCGTCATATACCATTTCAGTAGACAGATTTCCATCAAAGTAAGCGTCAGCATCTGATTCAAATTCTGGTAAAATACCATCACCTTCAAAGATTTGCCTTAATATATGATCTAACCCCCAACCTCCACTTCCTTCCTCCTCAGATAAACGGAGAGGATTTTGTGTCTTCAAATAAACTGTATACATCCTCCCATCACCAAACTTTTTCTCCATACTTGGAGCTAATTTAAGTTGTTGTGGTGTTGGTCTTTTAGCCTTGATCCGATCTTTAGCAGCTTGTTTAGTGCCAAAATGAAATCCCACATCAGTTCTTGTGGAAGAACTGATCGAACGAGACTCAAAAGACTCAAACTTATTTGCAGCACCAGTACCATGATATCTATTAGTTGGAGTGTACCCTGCTTGTATAGCAGCTCTATCCACCATATCTTGAAGCTCTTGTTTGTTCTTCTCTGGGTCGTTGGCTAACTCTAAGTATTTAGCATCCGCAACAATAGACGATCTTACAATCTCGTCGGTGGTTTCGTCAAACCTTTCAGCTAATGGTATAATATTACCTTCTGCATCGTAAGTTACAGGATCGGATAACTTTATTTGTTCGGGTGTCAGTACTACTATAATTCCCTTTCTCCCCCTAGTAGTTGAGTAGAAGGCATCAATACCAGTAATTTTTTTAAAGGCTTCTAGTACATTTTTAGCTGATGCACCCGTATTAAAAAGTTCCCCCGTTTGTTCTGCTATTGTGTCGTTACCATCAGCTATCATATCAGCAGCAGCCTCAATTCCTCCATAATCGCCTATAATAGTGTCCATTTCATTTGCTTCAGGATTATCTACTCTTAGTTCTTGAAGCTCGGCATCAACTATTTCTTGGAGTATAGGTAATAGTTCCTCACTAGAAAGTGCAGGAGTATCATAAGGGATTCCATTTTCAATTTTCAAATACGCAGGAATAATATTCCCGTTTGCAAGTGCGTATCCCGAAGCCATTGTTCTATTACCGCCAAAATAAAAACCTAATCCAAAAGCAAAACCCGTCCCAGAATTTATCTTATTATAATCAAAAGCTGTAAACTCATTAGGAGTTCCGTGGTACACTTCGTTTGAAGTGTACCCCGCAGCTATGGCAGCTTTGTCCACCATATCTTGAAGAGCTTGTTTGTTCTTCTCTGGATCTTTGGCTAGTTCTAAGTATTCAGCATTTGTAGCTGCATCTACAAGACGTTGCCCTGCAACCTCATTTATACCTTCAACATCACTGAATGGTTTTTCCCCCTCAGTTCTAATCTGACTTGCTAAAAGTTCAAATGTGTTTGCAGGGTTGTCTGGAGAAAACGCTGGTAATGAAGTAACCTCAAAACCATTCTTCATTGCGTTGTAAGCTCTAATCACTCTGTTTGTAGTAGCTGCCAAGTATGGGTTATCAGGCTCCGCTTCAAAGTATCTTCTAAGTCTGCTTATTAGGTTACCTAAGTATCGGAGGAAAACACGCAAAGCACTTGGGTTCTGGCTAAAGAACTCATAGTTTTCTTCACTGGTAAACCCAGACATTGCTTTCTGAGCTTCCATACGGAGTAGTTCTTCTACAACTGTATCTCTTTCACGGATGTCATTTTCAGCAAGCCTTTGTTTAGCTGCTGCTCTGTCTTCGGGAGTCCTGTAATAGTTATCAACAAGCCTATCTTGATCGCTCTTACTAAGGGTATCAAACACGGCTTCACGCTCTCCCCTTGTAAGTATATTGTAAGAACCCTTGTGTATAAGTTCCTCCGTTAAAATTGCTTTAGTAAGTGCTTTACCATTACGAGGGTTTAGTTTATGTATTAAACCAGCTACTTGTCCTTTATTAATTATGATAGACTGAGTTCTAGTATTAAAAGCAAAAGCTGTCTTTGCTTCGTCATCAAATTGAATTTTAGCTCCAAACCCATCTACAATATTTAACATATTTGATAGGTTATCCTGAAACTTTTTCTCTAACTGAGATTGTTCTTCTTCGGATAAGTCTGTATCAGATTCTAACTTTGAGGAAGCTTCTATGTCGTTTTCTATTTGTTGATTTGCTGCTTGCTGTAGTTCTACATTTGGATCAACTACATTATTCTTTTCTATGTTTTCTTCTTTGGTTCCTGTAGCTGCTTGTTCCTCACTAAAGTTTTGGAAATCTTCCGACTTTAATACTTCTTCTACATTTATTTCGACCTCACTGTTGTTAATTTGAGTAACAATCTCTCCTGCTTCTTGTTGGGTGTTTGGGTCAGGGTTTTCTAAATCATTTAAGCGTTGTTGTTTTAATTCAGAACTAGTTTTATTTATTGGTCTTTGTTCAGCTAGTCTAGCCTCTTCTGCTACATCTATTGCGGGTCCAGTTGTAGGTAGTTCGGCTCCTGCGGGCATTCTTAGCAGTTGCCTTGTTTGTCTTTCTACTGCTAACTCAGATAGCTCTCCTTGAGTTAACTGAGAACTTCTTACGTTACTGAGGACATTAGCTGTCAAAGGAGAGCCACTTTCTCTCAAAGCATTAATTAAAGCATCTTCTTCTTGAGCCATAAAAATGCTAGATGCTTCTCTACTATTTTTATTTAATATTGACCTAGCTCCTACAGCCCCCTGACCTATAATACCTCCAAGAAGTCCTGCGTACATAGCCCCCGATATCTTATCAATAAACGGAGTATCTCTGTCTAAGGACGCATCTACAATAGTTTGGTTTACAAACTCATCCAAGGCTTCTTCAACAAATTCTTCTGTACCTGCTCTTAAAAACCTCTGATAAATATCACCAAAACCTTTTTTAGTTATATCATTAAGACGTTTTGTTATGTGTTGTTTAATAACTTCATTTGTCTTCTTTACATTTAACTGAGTTAATGGACTACCTGCCATTCTGTTAAGAATAAATGCTTTCTGGCTGTACGTCATTCCACGTAACAAAGCATCTTCAAGACCACCAGCCCCTACAAAACTAAATGCAGAAGTTATCAAACCAGTAGCTGTACCTGCCCTCAAAGCTGCTCCCAAAGCAGCATCATGTTTTTCTTCGTGAGTACCATCAATGTTAGAATACACTGTCGCATAAGTTCCTCCAGCAGATCTATTAGCTGCCGTTAAAAATAAAAAAGGTGTCTGTGTGCCTCTTCGGAAAAACTTTGTAGATGCTAATTTGTTATAAGCTTTGATAGCATCCATAGTGCCTTTAGCACCTTGTTGCCCTGACACTTCAATAAGCTTCCTAGCACTTATTCTAACTGCTGTATCTCTAGCTGTTTCACCAAATTGTTTCGATAGAATACTACCGCTCATACTTGTCACAAGACCTTTGGTAGTTAACTTAACTCCTTGTTTGCCTGACAAATATGCAACACCACCAACACCCCTAGTGGCTGCACTCAGCATAGCAGTTGCACCTATATCAGTAAGTACTGGTGCTATCATCCCTCCTAAATCTTCTATCAAACCAAACTCGTCCCCAAAAACTTTTGCTACCTCTCTCCTATTTGACCTATCTTGTTCTTGCTTTACTAAATGATCTATAGCTTTTTTATTACCAAATAAAGCAGGAGCTACTGCAACTAAACCTGAAAAGGAATCTTTTATAGAATCCACAAACAAACCTAGTCTATTTGATATACCAGAATAGTTTGAATCATCGCTTAAAAATTTTTCTAATATTTCACCATTAGTTTGATTTTCGTTTTTACCCTGTACCTTGGCTTCTGACCACTCATCCGAAACAGTAGAATCCGAAAACAATTCATCATAACTATCGTAGTAAGACTCATACCACCAAGTTCTGTAATTTTGTAACTGATCTCTTTGATTAGATGTAAGATCTTTTTGATCAAGTGCTTTATCAAATTTTTCTTTATCTAGTATTAATTGTAGGTGAGCTACTGCGTGTCCGTTACCAGTAATTTTTATATTTTCACTTAATCTTTTTGGATCAGATATAAACTTAGCTTCACCAGATTCATACTGATCAGAAACGGCAAATTGTTCTAACACTCCCATGATGTCCTCATCATCAAACCTAGACCTCAGTCCTTCGTTATCTAATATATCAACTCCTTTGTTGGTAGCTGCTAACAAAGTTCTTGCTTTAGTGATCAGGGCAGAGGGATCATTTCCTTCAGTACTAAAATGTTCTTTAGCATCTTTTCTTACTTGCTCATAAAAGTCTTTATACTGTTCACTTTTTGAAGCCTCGGCAAATTCGTTTCTAATTTTATTAGCTGTTATTGCTTTAAATCTAGATACACCTTGTGATAACTCTTCTAAACCTATAGGCACTTGCCACATGTCTCTGTGACGTAAGGCTCCTGCATTTATTGAATCATTTATTGCTTTGTTTTTATCAACAATATTTGATGTTCCAATGACTTCAAAATAAGGGTTACCTTCCGCACTTTGTTTTTTAAGTGATGCCAGCTTTAAAGTTCCTTGTTCGACTAGGTGTTGTTTGGCTTCATTTATTTCCTCAACAAAATCATTTCTTGTATACCCTTTATTTAAAGCATCTAAAAAATTATTTTTAGATTCTTCTCCAAACGCTTGTTGAATTAAAGACGCATCGGTATCCACTGTCCCTATGTCCATAGACATTTTATAGGCGGGATCTACTTCACGTAACATTTGAGTAGCTGCTGCCGTGATACCCATTTCAGTTTCTCTATTTAGAGAGCCTTGGTCCAGATTATATTGTCTGAGGTAATTAGAATACCCCATAACTTTATCAGCATCCGAAAGATCTGCTCCCGAAGTAGAACTCCATTGAGATAATTTTAATGGACCTCCTGAAGGTTCGGTTTGTAAAGACGATGAAGGAAATAATCCTTCAGGATTAAATAACGGTTTTTCTGTCACAGCAGGTATGTATATGTAGTTAAAGTTTACAAAGATTTAGAGTCGGTCAAAAGATCCTGAGAAATCAACTTGTTTGTTTTGTTGGCTTATCTCAAACTTCTTACCAAGAAGAATAGCTTGTATGGTGGTCAAATCAGCTCCTGACTTGATATCGCCTTTAGGCACAATGCCCGCTAATTCTATTTGCTCTATTAAATCTTTTACCGCTTGCTCCTTGTCGTTCCCCTGAATATCATCATCTTTCGATATAGCCGTTACTAAATCTATTAAACCATCTATTTGCTGTATCGTTGCTTGTCTTCCCTCTTTCCTTGCTTCTCCAACAGCTACTTGTTGTAATGTTTGTATCTGCCCTAGTTGACCTATTGTTCTAGGTTGTAACTTAGATAAGATAACTTGTTTATCTGCTGCGGACATATCAGAAGCAGTAATACTTTTCATCATAGCAGTCAGACTTTCATCTGCTTTTGTAGCTTGCTGTTTAGTTTCGTATTCTTTAGCTATTTTTTGTGTAAGCGGTACAAGGTCTTCTGGGTTTTTAGCTCCCCATAAAGCAGGTATCAAAGAAGGAGTACCCGCTGCTACTGCTTGTTGAGTAAGCGAAAACTTTTTAGCGTTAAGGTTGTTTTCTTTTTTAGCTTTAGAGTCTAACTTTTTATTAAGACTGTTGTTAGCCGTATTAAAAACAGCAATCATTTCAGGGCTACGTAATACATCAGGGTTTTGGAAAATAACACGGTTAAGCTCCTGTTGTTTTTCTGTAGCAGAAACTCCTGAAGACATTAATTTTTCGATACGAGCTGCTACAGGGGCTTTCAAAGCATCAGTTGCTTGAGTTAACCTAGCTTTTCTTTGGGCTTCTTTTAAGTCTAAAAAACTTTTTTGTTCTGCTTGTTGTAAAATCCTTTGCTGTCTGAACTGCGGTTCAAATCTATTTAATAAAGCACTTTGTTGTGCAGAGGGTAACCCACTTAAACTACCTAAAAATTTTTGTTTAAGAGGTGCTACCACTTCTGCGGGGTCAAAGTCGCCTTGTATACCAATTTGTTGCCCCATAGCAATAGCTCTTTGAGCAGCTTCACGAGACTCCCTTAAAGCAGGTGTATCTACAGGGGACTCTGATCGTTTTAACTGTGCTGCTTGTAACGCAACTTGATTAGCAGCCGATGTAAAACCCCTGTCTTTTAAGTCTTCTGCATCTCTTAAAAGCCTACTTGATTCTGGGCCAAGTCTTCTAACAGACTGTGTAGAACGTGATGTAAATGCCATTATGCTCTCTCGTTTTTTAACCTAAATCTTCTCATTCTGTTCTGAGCAGCTACCTCTTCACCACTACGTAAATAGTCTAAACCTGTGACATTTGGTTGGCTACGTTCTCTAGCTGCTGTTGATTGAGTTGTTTGTACATCTTCTTCGTATTGACTGAGTCCTCTAGTACCATAACCTGCAAAACGCTCTCTTTTCATCTGCGCTTCTTTTTCTTTTCTCTTCCGCTCTGCCATTTCCTGATCCAGCTTGTCCATTTCATTTTGCCGTTGTTTGTTTTTCAAATCAGCGTCTGGATCAGCAGGAGGAGTCATACCAGCTCTAGCTGTTTCAGCAATTTTTAAAGCATCTAGTGTTTTTTTTATCCCAAGTGGGTCATACGAAGAACCACCCGATTTTGTTGTACTACCTTTAGGTTGATTCTGGCTGCCTCCTGCCTTTGCAGGTTTAGTCTCTATTTTAGGTGTATTTTGGTTGTTTGTATTTGAAAGTTTTGGTGTTGGAACTTGTTGCTCTTCTTCATCACCCCCTGTTAGTGCATTGAAAACCGTTGGAGCTGTCACGGCTAATGAAATAGGGCTAGTCGCTACATTAGCAGCCCCTTTAACGAACTTAGCACCCCCACTACCAAAAAATTTACCTGCTTGAACTACAGCAGGAAGTGCTGCTTTGGTTTGCCTAACAGCTCCTGCCCCTGAACCCGCAAAATCAGCTATGTTTTTAAGTGCTTGTGTAGCAGTCTGTGGTTGAGGAGGTTTTGCTATATTTAAATTCTTAGCAAAGTCATCAGGACTTTGTGCCATAGTTTTCTTTATATTCGTCTGTGTTCGAGATACGTTTCTACCTCTTGCTAATGCTTTTGAACCCCCTTTACTTAAATCTTTCATTGATTTATCAACCCCCTTCTTAAACATTTTTTTGCCTCCTTCTTTAACTCCTTTTTGAGCTAATTTTTTTAATAGTGCGGATAGGCCAACTCGCCCAAGCGCAATTCCTCCTGCTATTAGTGGTAATGCCATAATCCTATAAATTTACAGCTTTTTCAGGTAAAGGCAACCGCTCAAATCTAACCTAAAGGATCATTAGCAAGTACATTTGTAAGTTGTTTCATAGACCTCCTGCGCCTTGATCCCTGTGCCTTGTCTCCTAAATCAAGAGGCTCTACAGCAACAAGACCATGACGTTGCCTTGCGACATCAATACAGATAAAGGCAGCATCAGCTAAGTCAGGAGATTTTCCTAACCTATTTTTGTATTCTGGTTTGGATTCAAGCTTCATTCTAAGGGTAGAACCTTTAACCATATCGTACTTACGACCTACAACTTCTTGAGCTAATTCATTTGTAATACCAAATAACTGCTTAGTTCTGCAAAATTCTTTACCCACAAACCAAAGTTCAGTAACACGATTGACATATAGTTCATTACCTACCAGTTTACTATTAGTACTGACTCGCTTGTCAGAGGCTTTTCCACCAAATGAAACACGAAGAATATCATCACCAAACTCAGCAGCAAGGATATCAGCCAAAGGACTACCAGCACCTGTGGAGTCGATTCCTAAATTGGCTGGGAGTATCTTCCTCTTCTTGCACTCGTCCTTTATCTGCTGAACGATCTGGTAAGATCGGGGGACGGCTTTGTTGGTGGCATCGTCACTAAGTGATATCGCTTCATCAAGTTGGCAAACAAACTGACCAGACTTATCATAACCAACGTGTCCTGTATACAAGATGGTTCGGTCACCTCCGTTGGTAAATGCGGGGTCGCAACCAGCAATAGGTGTAGGAGTTCCCGCCCATTCTATACTACCCATAGCTCCTGATTTGACTAACTCTGCGTCAGAGTAAACTCCGTCTGTTTCATCAGAATCAAAGAACACAGCACGTACCATTCGGTAGTACCCCCTACTTTCTTGACCAAGAAGTGCTTTATCCTCATCGATTTTTTCTTTTGTAGGTAACCAAGGGTAAACTGTTTCACCAGCTAGTATGTTTGGAGAACGCTCCCCGTCATACCTTTCGTAAAGACCACCCCATTTTGTTTTCCAACTATCCTCAGTGTTAGGGTCAATAGAATCCCAACCCTTTGCTGGTTCACTCCATTCGCCAAAAGCATCCCAACGAGAAGCAGGGTTTGATAAACCAACTAAACTAAACGATGGGTTTTTTGATAAGTTAGATAAACCTGCTTGCAGTATTGCGGTAGATAATTCAGAAAGCTCGTCTGCAATCAGTATAACATTCTTTTGTTTGATACCAATAAACTTACCGACAGCTTCCCTTGTCTTACTACGTTCTGCTGCAATCAAACTCAAACCAGCTTTCTCTATCAGAGTTCCATTCTCATTTACGTAAGCGACGTTACCTATAGAATCTCTTATCTTAAATGGCGCACCTTCTAAAACTGTTAGTAAACTAATAACCGAACCCCATATCCTTTTCCTCGCCTCACGTAACGTAGTCGATGTTAGTAGAACGAGAGTATCTCTGGGCGCAGCTAACCAGTTCAGTATTCCCCATGCAGCCATAGTATGTGATTTACCTGATGAAGCAGCTCCTCCAATAGACACATACTTATTTTTTATAACAGCTTGTATCATGCTTTCTGCCCAAGGATGTTTTACCATTAAGGGTTCAGGAAGCTCGTCATGATTCCAAAGTTCATCGCACAACCTCCAGAAATAATATTCTCGTGCTTTGTCACTTTTGTGATTTGCTAGTCCATACAACAAAGCAGTTACTGTGTTTGTTGCATTTATAGACATACCTCCCACATCCATCTTAGATGTTTTATCATCTATCCTTGGTTCGTATATCCGTAAGGTCTGTGTCATTTAATTTGAAAGATATGTAAATATATAGTATATATTAAGTGCTTTGGCTTATAAATCTAAAAAATCCAAGTTGCTTAAACATGCTCTCGAAATGTATGAGCAGCAATATAAACTTGTTACTATTGCGAAGGAGTTAGGGATCAATGTGTCTACATTGCGTAGATGGTTGAGAGATGCAGGAGCTAAACCTAAAAAAGATCCTCATGCTAACAACCCATCCTTAGAAGAGGAAGAGGAAGAAGTAGAGAATAAAGATCCTTTGCAAGCTACTTTAGATGATAATCTTGAAGGTAAAACAGATGAAGCAATACGAGAAGCTAAACTAGAAGCTCGTATTGAAGAAGATAAAAACCTAATGGATATAGCTCAATCTCAATCGTCACCAGCCGATAAGTATCAATCGTATATGGCTGCTTCTGCAATAAAACTATTGCGAGATAGTATTAAAAATTTAAGAGGTCCGAGAACAGTAAAAGAATTATCTGAGTTAGATCAATTAATCCGTAGGAACTTAGGATTAAATGCAAAGACAGCAGGAGGTTCAGGGAAACTACAAATAGATATTAGTATTTTGAATAACGCAAAAGCAGACCGTGGAGATGGTGCTGTTAAAGTAAACAAAAATAATATAATAGATGTTGAGCCAAACGATGACAAACCCTGAAACTAAAGAAGACATTGATAAACCTGTGCTTTTATTTAGCGGGTTAGAAGATGCTTATATAGGAACAGTAGAACAATACGGTAGACCTCCTGTTGCTTGTTATTCAAAACAAATGACAATAGATTTGCTACAAAAAAATTACAATCTTACAAAACAACAAGCTTTTGAAAGATATGAATATGAATACCTACAAACAAATTTTTGGGAGGGTACGCCATGTTTCTTAGACGATCTATCGGAGTAATGTTTAAAGACAGGGAACCTGTAGAGAATCCCTGTGTCATGGTACGAAAGGAAATGGGTAAAGATTTTACCTATATTGTAGAGCGTAGGTCTGGTACTTACTACAGAGTAATACCTAACTCAGCAAGAGAAGTATTTTATATACAGATGCTTGTCCCAAATGTAGACGCTTTAATACCAGAAGAAGGAGACGGTATAATACTTTCTGCTAAAGCTATAGAACATTGTGATTATAGGAGTTGATAACGGACTCAACGGTGGGTTAGTCGCCATATCAAAAACAACAGGTGCTATCATTGATAAGACAGTGATGCCTACACTTCATCGTTGTAAGAAACGAGAAACTGATACTCGTAAAGTTTATGAATGGGTAATGGCACTTGAATCAGATTTTATCTTTGCTATTGAAGAACCACTACACCATGCAAAAAGCTCACAAGCTGTTAGGTCTATGGCAATATCGTTCGGCAAACTATTAGGACTAGCCGAGAGTAGGCAGTGGGATGTAAGATGTGTCAAAGTACATAACTGGCAAAAGGCTATGTTAGGTCACTTAGCTCCACCCTATGATACAAAGAAAGCTGCATTAGGAGTAGCTAATATGTTAGCTCCTGAAGAATGTTGGTTGAAAAGTAAGCGTTGTTCTAAACCTCACGATGGTATGGTAGACGCTTTTCTAATAGCTAGATACATACGAAAAGGTCACGCTTTAGTAGGGTATGACAAATTGTAGAAAGTTTTTCTTGCCTTCAGTTCAAGTTCTTTTACTATGTGCTGAATGAAAAACCTATTCCCCGCTCAGTCCAAAGTGGCTGACTTTTTTGAGTCACGCTTACAAGAAAATAAAAACACACTAGACTCTAGCTCCGTTGGTACTGGTAAAACTGTGGTCGCAGCCCATTTAGCATTGCGTTTAAAACGCCCTGTAGCTGTGTTATGTCCTAAAGCAGTGATTCCTTCATGGGAAAGAGAGTTAAAGGAAGTAGGTATCGATCCTATATTCGTATTGAATTTTGAAAAGGTAAGGACAGGCAACACCCCACACATGTCTAAAAGAGGTAAGAAGATAATGAATTGGAAAGTGCCTAAGAATACTTTGTTTTTAGTTGATGAGATACATAAATGTAAAGGACCATACACACAAAACGCACAACTTATCATAAGCTTAGTAAAGCAAAACTTTTTAGTGCATGGTATGTCAGCGACTGCTTGTGAAGATCCTACAGAAATGAGATCTATTGGTTATATGTTAGGCTTACATAGCCTCGCTAAATCAGAAAACGGTTTATATAATTGGTTTGCTTGGATGAAATCTTATGGCTGTTACCAAGATGAATGGAACGGTTGGCGTATGGGTTCTAATAAAACATTAAAAAGATTACAC
>MDTC01214103.1_pt1 | contig 13349 bp, 12 predicted proteins | sample 811181 | NCBI WGS metagenome assembly MDTC01 (sample SAMN05326644, study PRJNA326480) | marine metagenome | isolation source: seawater | place: Pacific Ocean: North | collected 2011
CCTACGACCTTTGGGTTATGAGCCCAACGAGCTACCAGACTGCTCCACCCCACACTGTATAAGGAGTCTATAGTCTATAAATAGAATTTTCAAGTATTAAAGAGATCCGCAAGACTGTATGTACTTATTTCACCTAGAATATTTGGAAACAACCCTAGATAAATTAAACCGAAAACTAGTATAGTAGTAACTATACAATTTGAATTAAGTGTTATTATTTCTTTAGATTTATCGAAGTACATAACTTTGATTACTCTAAGGTAGTAATAAGAACCAATAACAGTCATAGCTACTGCAAATATACTCAACATAATACTATTGGATACAACAAGAGATTGTATTATGAATAACTTTGCATGAAACCCTAAAAATGGAGGAATTCCTATGTACGAAAGCATTATTACCATCAACATGAATGCGACTAAAGGATTATCTTTAGCCAAACCCTCAAGGTCTTTTATTTCTTCAATAGGCTTTTTATTAGACAATAGCTGTGAGAGTATGCCAAATGCTAAAATGGTAGTGATAACATAAGTTAAAGTATAGAACATTGCGGCAACAAATGAATCAAAAGAGCCTATGGAAAGCGAAAGAAGTATAAACCCAATATTAGCAATTGTTGAATACGCAAGCATACGCTTAATGTTTGTCTGAGATATAGCTGTGACGTTACCAATAATGATTGATAAGATTGCGAGTATTACTAAAACGTCAGACCAAAAAATTACTAAACTTGAAAAAACAAGTCCTAATAACTTAACTAAAATTATAAAAACAGCAATTTTAGGCACTGTGCTCAGTAATAGTGTCGTCGTGATAAGGGAGCCATGATAAACATCAGGTATCCACATATGAAATGGGGCAGCGCCAAACTTAAATGCCAAACTTATAAAAATAAATGTTAATGCAAATATTAAGCCTATAACTTTTATATCTGCATTAACATCAGATAAGTTAAGCAAGCTGATTTGCTGAAAGATTTCATTATAAAAAAGACTACCAGTTAATCCATAGATTAGGGAGATTCCAAATAATAAAAATCCTGAAGACATTGCACCAAGAATATAGTATTTGACAGCTGCTTCTGAAGAATAAATAGATTTTTTATTGAATGCAATAATAGAATATAGCGATAGAGACAGTAATTCTATACCTAGATATAATAATAATAAATGATTAGCAGATATCATAATCATCATTCCTAGAACACCAAATAAACTTATTAAAAAATACTCTGTTTGATATAGATTAAAGTTTTTAAGAAAATAATATGTATAATAAAATATTATAATTAATGAAAATAAAATAAATATCTTAAATAAATTGGAAAAAATATTTGTATCATAAATCGTCGATACATTCGATGATAAAAATTGAATATTAGAATATATTAGGTATATTAATGAAAATAGTAATATTTGTATTAGATAGTATGATAAATGCTTATTTTTTGAAGATAGAAATAAATCTATAATTATGATTATTGACAAAGAACTAGTTAATATAATTTCTGGAAAAATAAATAAATAATTTATCATATTAATATCTCCCGACAATTGTACTGATCATATACAAGGACGATTGTTCGCTAATATCTAACAGTAAACTAGGCTTAAGTCCAAATATAAGTATAAAGATGACTAATATTAATAATGGCCAGAATTCATAGATATTCATTGCTTTCATTGAGCTAATATTATTTCCTGATATTTCTCCAAATAAAACTCTTTTTCCTAGCCATAAGGAATATGATGCAGCAAGCACTAGAGTAGATGAGGCTAATACTGCATAAAAGAAATTTTCATTTGACGCTGCTATTAAAACCATGAATTCACCAACAAATCCAGATGTCCCTGGTAATCCTGAATTAGACAATAAAAAGAACATCATTAATGCTGAAAATAGCGGCATTACTTGAACTATACCTGACTGTTCATCAATCATTCTAGATTTAGTTCTTGAATATATTATCCCTATACACATAAATAGACCGGCAGAAATCAACCCATGAGATATCATTTGCATAATTGCACCCTGTAAACCTAAGTGATTGATGCTATTTGCTGTCTGGTCTCCACTAATACTATTAAAAACAAGAAATATACCTAGTGTCACAAAACCCATATGCGCAACAGAAGAATATGCTATAAGTTTTTTCATATCTTGTTGAGCAATTGCTACAAAACTAATATAGATTATTGCTATTAAAGAAAGAGGTATGAGAAATGTATTTAAATATAGGCCTGCATCGGGAGCTATTGGCAACAAAAACCTAATCATTCCATAACCACCAACTTTTAACAATATTGCAGCAAGAATTACAGAACCCGAGGATGGTGCCTCTACATGAGCATCAGGCAACCAAGTATGAACAGGCCACATTGGAATTTTAATCCCGAATGCTATCATAAAAGCCAAGAACAATAATATTTGTATATCTAATTCTAAATATAGGCTATAAAAATCTATAATGTAAAAACTATTGGCCTTAAAAGACAAATACAAAATAGCAACAAGCATTAAGACAGATCCAAATAATGTATATATAAAGAATTTCATAGTTGCATATACTCTATTAGGTCCGCCCCAAATACCTATAATTAAAAAAAGAGGTATCAGCATCGCTTCAAAGAAGATATAAAACAAAATACTATCAAGAGAACAAAAGACGCCCAATAGCAAACCCTCCAAGAATAAGAATAATGCATTATATTTATTATCTTGGTCTCTATTTTCTGAAAAGTTATAAATAATTATTAATAAGGTTATGAATGTTGTTAATAGAATAAAAGATAATGAAAAGCCATCTATTGCTATATGATAATTAATATTTAAGTTTTTTATCCATATATGCTTCTCAATATATTGCAAAGAGTACTGAGTTGAATCAAAGTTCATAAGTAAACTTATTGATAGAATGAATACCAAGAGAGCTAGGATGACAGATGCTGGTTTAATTAATTTAACCTTATTAGGCAAGAATAATAATATAAGGCCTCCTAATATAGGAGTCCATATTAATAGTGAAAGTATAGGTATATTAGAAATCATAAAATATTATCAAAAATAATAGTAATCCAACAATCATAGTGAAAGCATAATGATATATATAGCCTGTTTGAAGTAATCTTATTTTAGAAGAAATTAATACTATCATACGAGCGCTGCCGTTCACAAATAGATTATCTATGATGTTTATATCACTTTTTCTCCATAAAACGTTCGAAGTTTTTTTTATATATTTCGGTATTATATGGTTGGTTAGATTATTAAAACCATATTCATTAAGTAATATTTTTTTTATGAAAACAAACTTAGATAAAATATTTTCAAGAAATTTACTCTTTTTATAATAGAGTATATACGATATAGCTAAACCTAATAGTAATGCGAAAAAGCTCATGCTAGTCAGAGAATGAATAACAAAAGCCCCAGAATGAATTATATAGCTTTGATAAAAATAGTTAATACTATTTACATCAGTAATAGATCCAAGAAAAAAGTTATTGAAAATGACTAAATCAAATAATAACCATCCAACTATCGCACTCGGTATAGCTAGAATAATTAATGGCAATAACAATGTATTATTATGCTCTCTGCTATTATTTTTTTTAACCTTAAGATGATTATCTCCAAAAAAAACTTTAAAAAATATTTTACTAGTATATAAAGTTGTTACCACTATACTGGTCACTAACATATAATAAACTAAATGATTATTGTTATACTTAAAAATATCTATTATTAAGTCTTTTGAGAAAAATCCTGACATACCTGGAAAACCAATCAAGGAGAGCGCAGCAATTGTAAATGTAATAAAAGTAATAGGCATCACCAATCTGAGGCCACCCATTTTATTAACATCTTGCTCATGATGACATTTTAAAATGATTGATCCAGCACATAAAAATAAGAGAGCTTTAAAAAAAGCATGAGTTAATAGATGAAATATAGCGAATGAGTAATATGATGCACCGAGGGCTACAGTCATGTAACCTAATTGAGAGATAGTTGAATATGCGATAATTCTCTTAATATCATTCTGCACTAGAGCAACAATTCCCATCAAAAATGCCGTTAGTAAACCTAGTATAAGAATTATATCTAAAACGTATAATGAAAGATCATATAATGGAGATAATCTTGCAACCATAAAGATGCCAGCTGTAACCATAGTTGCTGCGTGAATTAATGCAGAAATTGGAGTAGGTCCTTCCATTGAATCAGGTAGCCAGAAGTGTAAAGGTATTTGTGCAGATTTAGCCGCTGCTCCAATGAATAGCAATATAGCAATTAAAGGCAATAAAGCAATCGAGTGATTCAGGACAATAATATTTTGACTAGTTAATCTCTCAAGATCATCAAAAAAAATATCATAATTTAAACTCTTAGTGCTTATAAAAACAAGTAAAACTCCCAATAATAGACCTATATCTCCAACTCTATTAACTACAAATGCTTTTAGATTAGCTTTGATAGCGCTCTCTTTTTTATGCCAGAATCCTATTAATAGATAAGACGAAAGACCGACTAATTCCCAGCCAATAAATAACTGTAAAAAGTTATTAGAAAATATAATAACTAACATTGAGAATGTAAAGAAGTTAGTATAAATAAAAAATCTTTTAAAACTAATATCATTATGCATATATGTAATAGAATAGACATGTACAAAAAATGAAATAAATGAGACTATAAAAGCCATAACAGCTGTTAAGCTATCAACTAAAAATCCAAGCTGAAAATGATAATTACCTGTTAAGTACCAGGTATATAAAAGATATTCTTCAGATACACCATTACCGATCAAATAGGGAATCAACAGTAACAAAGAAGTTAAAGCTGATATTCCAACTGACATATTGGCTATAATGCTTGAAGATCTCTCAGAAAGGTCTCTTGAAAATAATAAAATTAAAGCTCCTAGTAATGGAGAAAAAATAATAGCTATAGACATCCAATATGTCACCCTTTCAACCTCCCAATATCTTCAACATTAATACTTTGCTTATTTCTAAACAACACAACAATAATAGCAAGTCCAATAGCAGATTCTGCAGCAACAACAGTCAATATAAAAAATACAAATATTTGACCGACAAGATCATTTAGATAATTACCAAATATTATAAAATTAAAGTTAATTGATAAAAACATTAACTCTAAAGACATAAGCATTATAATAATATTTTTTCTATTAAGAAATATGCCCGCTAATGAAATACTAAAAAGCACAGAGCTCAATATTAAATAATATGACATTGGAATCATTGCTTTTTATCCGAATCTTTGATTATTGTCAATCTGTCTTCCTTGGTAGCACTAAGTTGCTCAGATGGAACCTGGTACTTTGTGTTTGTATTTTTACTATGAGTTAAAGTAATTGCAGAGATAATTCCCAATAATAATATAATAGCTGCAATTTCAAATGCTATTATGTATTCTGTATATAACAAATAGCCCAAGTTCTTCGTATTATCTGATCCGATCAGATCTATACTTACAATAATATTTCTATCAGAACTTTCAAACTGACTATAGAAGAAAAAAGACAATAAACCGCTTATTATAAAGAAGATTAAAACACCTACCGGCATATATTTAACAAATCCCTCTTTAGCTTTTGTTATATTAATATCAAGCATCATAACAACAAAAAGAAATAGAACCATGACAGCTCCAACATAAACTAAAATTAGAATTATAGATAAAAATTCAGCATTTAATAAAAGCCATAATACTGCTGATGAAAAAAAGGTAAACACTAAATTAATTGCTGATTTAACCGGATTATTAACCGTGATGACTCCAACCGCACTTATTAAAACTAATGCTGAAAAAATAAAAAATACAATTAGTTCAATATTCATCATTTTACTTTAATCAATTCTTTTTCTATCTTTAATTTCTTCATTTTCATAAGCATCTCCAATTTTAAGGAGCATTTGCTTATTAATAACTCTTTCATTGCGTGATTCAAAATGAAACTCAAATATTTTAGTTTCAATAATTGCATCTACTGGACATGCTTCCTCGCAAAAACCACAATAAACACATTTAAATAAGTCAATATCATATTTAGTAGTTCTTCTAGTCCCGTCATCTCTCATTTCGGTATCAATGGTAATAGCTAGAGCCGGACAAACTGCTTCGCATAATTTACAACCTATGCATCTTTCTTCGCCATTAGGATATCTTCTTAAAGCATGCAGACCTCTGAATCTAGATGATTGAGGAGTTTTCTCATCAGGGTATTGTACAGTGACAGGCTTAGTAAAGATTTTTTTACCTGTAATAGATAGTCCTTTGAGGATTTCCAATAAAAATAAGCTTTTTAATAATTTTATAAATTTCTTCATTATACTATAAACCATGGTTCAACTTTGTAATATATCATAATGCCTTCAAGGAAAATCCATATAATTGTAATTGGCAAAAATACTTTCCATCCCAACCTCATTATTTGATCATATCTATATCTAGGCAAAGTGGCTCTTAGCCATAGAAATAAGAAAATAAAAAATAAAGTTTTTATGGCTAACCAAGCAAAACCTGGAATCCATTCAAGATAGTCATTTAAAACATTGCCTTCAAATGGAGATAGCCATCCACCAAAAAACATAATACTTACAAGAATACTTATAAGTATTAGGTTCATATATTCTGCGAGAAAAAACATCGCAAAAGCAACTCCAGAATATTCAACATGAAAACCAGCTACAATTTCGGATTCTCCTTCCGATACATCAAATGGGGCTCTATTTGTTTCAGCTATGCCTGCAATTAAGTAAATAATAAATAAAGGGAACAAAGGTAGCCAGTACCAATGAAGCAACCCGCCTTTTTGCGATGCTATTATCTCTTGTAAGTTAAGACTACCAGCTGCCATCAAAACTCCAACTAAAGCAAATCCCATTGCTATTTCATAAGCAATAATTTGTGCAGCTGAACGCATAGAGCCTAAAAAAGCATACTTAGAATTAGAAGCCCACCCAGCAAGAATAACTCCATAAACACTCAAAGAAGTTAGAGCTAATATAAATAAAAGCCCAGCATTGATGTTAGCAATGACAAAATATTCTGATAAAGGGATAACGGACCAAACTAACAATGATGGAACTAACATAATTATAGGCGCCGTTAAAAATAATCCTTTATTTGCATTAGAAGGTATTATGATTTCTTTCGTAAGTAATTTTATGACATCAGCAATAGGTTGAAGGAAACCGAATGGACCAACTCTTGTAGGTCCCAGTCTAGACTGCATAAAGCCAATAATTTTTCTTTCTGAATATGTGGTATATGCCACTATTAAGAAAAGAGGCAATACTACAATAATAATTTCTATCAATATGTTTAATAAAATAAAAAAGCTATTCATGACTGAAACTCGACATTTGAAGATTTTGGACCTTTGTACATATAATCAGATGAAGGAAAAATAATGGTATTGTTAGATAGTTTTTTATTTACAGTAAATTTATCACTTAAGTTATCCATATTGAAACCATTCAAAATAAGTGTTCCAGACTGATGAATCTGATCTTGTAAATTTTCAGAAATAAAAATAGTATTAAATTCTGATTGTTTAGTCATTTTCAGAGACTCTGAACGTTTAACAATTGAGTCAGATTGATAAATATGTCTTTTTGTTAGCACAAATATAGTATTATTATTATCATATTCTTCAGTTAATTGATGAGAAGATAAGTCAAATGAAGTGTAATCTTTGTCGTCTAAAGATTTAGCCAGACTATCCCTTATAGAATCATATTCATATGATCCTAAATCATTAGCAATAATTATCTGATTTAATATGCTCCATCCCTCAAAAATATTTTTATCACATTTAACTATATTTTGAAAAGACTGTTCTTTTCCTTCAATATTAATAAAGCTACCTTTTGTCTCGGCAAAAGTTGAAATCGGTATTACAATATCAGCATATTTTTCAATTATTGGAGTAATATAATTTGTAAAAATAATATTACATTTTGACTCTTTTAAAGATTCTTCTAAAAGACCACTATCATGAAAATCTAATTCTGGCTCGAGATTAAATAAAACATAGGATGAAAGTTTTTTTGATAGCATCTCTGATGAATTTAGACCAACTTTTTTCATAGGATTGCCTGCAAGACCTCTATGAGGAACATTTCCAGTTATCCATGCCCCTGTAGAGTTACAGTCATTAGTTAAAAATCCCATTCTAGCATTTGTATTTATACAAAATTTATGGATAACAGACAGTACATCTGATTGATTAAATAACCTCGATATAGAGGGGCCAACTATTACTAATGTTTTTTGATTTTTATCCAAGCTGAGATCAGAGTCTTTGTTTAAAAATAAAGAGACTAATTCTTTATTATCAATTGTTTTTTTATAAAATAATTCAAAATCTTCATTTGATGCATCAAAATTAATCGAATAGATTTTAGTGTTGCTTTTTACAGCCTGATTAAGCCAGATAGATAATATTGGAAACTCAGATTTTATATTTACTCCTACAAGGACTATATTTTCATAAGAATTTAAATCAGCTATATTACATCCTAAAGATGGCATGATTGGATAATGGTTTTGGTAAGAAAAGTCACACTCATTAGTTCTATGATCAAGATTATTTATACCTAGCCCTCTAAATAGTTTTTGAAATAGAAATAACTCCTCATTTGTTGACTGAGGAGATATCAAGCATCCAATATTATCTACGCCATAATCTTTGATAGAATCTTTAATCAACTGATTGACTTTGTTTACAACAAGCTGTTTATCAAGCTCAATTAGCTTATTATCTTGTCTGATTAAGGTTTTAGAAACCCTATCTTTAGAATAAATACCTTCATATCCAAATCTATCACGGTCAGATAACCAAGTTTGATTGACACCTGGGTTTTCCTTAGGTACTGCTCTTAAAATTTTATTATTATATGTGTGATAAAAAATATTTGAACCTATACAATCATGAGGTGATATTCCTGATTGCTCTCTTAGGTCCCATGTTCTCGCCTTATATCTGTATGGTTTATTATTTAATGCTCCTACCGGGCATAGATCAATCATATTTCCTGATAACTCTGAAGATATTTTATTTTCAATGAATACATCTATCTTCATATCTTCGCCTCTGTTTAATAATCCAAGTTCTTTGACATTACTTATCTCTTCTCCAAATCTTACACACCTTGAACAATGTATACATCTCGTCATATCTGTAGAAACTAATGGGCTCACATCTTTATCTATTACCACTCTCTTTAACTGCATATATGTGGAATGATCATCACCATGTTCTAATGATATATCTTGTAACTCACATTCTCCTCCTTGATCACAAATAGGACAATCTAATGGATGATTAATTAATAAAAATTCCATAGAACTTTTTTGAGCATCTTTTGTTTTTTCTGATGCTGTATAAATTTTCATATCTTCTCTAAGAGGTGTTGAACATGCAGGTTGAGCATTTTTTATGCCTTCAATATCAACAAGACACATCCTACAACTTGCTACCACAGATAAATGTTTATGATAACAAAACCTTGGAATATGTATTCCGACCCTATCAGATAATTCAATGATAGTTTCTTCTGGCATCGCATCATATTTCTTATCATCAATATAAACTTTCATTTATCTCACCATTGATTGTTTATTATCAACAAAATATTCAAATTCTTTCCAAAAGTTTTTAAGGAAACTCCTTACTGGCATGGCCGCGGCATCGCCCAAAGCACAAATGCAATGTCCTTCAATTTGAGAAGCTATTCTATCTAGCTGATCTAAATCATTACTAGAACCTCTACCTTCAATAATATTAGTCAATATTTTATATAGCCATCCAGTACCTTCTCTGCATGGCGTGCATTGACCGCAAGACTCTGAGTAATAAAATCTAGAAATCCTATGCAATACTGATACCATGCATGTAGTATCATCCATAATAATTACGCCTCCTGAACCAAGCATTGAACCAACTTTAGCTATTGACTCATAATCCATTGCAACATCCATCATTATGTCACCTTTAACAACAGGAACAGAAGATCCTCCTGGTATTACTGCTTTGAGTTTGCGATTTTTCCATACACCACCAGCTAGCTCTAATAGATCTGAAAATGGTGTTCCCAATGGTATCTCAAAAGCTCCTGGCCGATTAAGATGTCCGCTCATTGAAAACATTTTGATACCATCAGAGTCATTTAGTCCTATTTTTTTATACCAACCTTCTTCATTAAGCATAATCTTTGGAATGCTAGCTAATGTCTCAGTATTATTTATAATAGTTGGCTTATCATACAAGCCTTTTATCGCTGGAAAGGGAGGCTTTATTCTTGGCATTCCTCTTTTACCTTCTATAGATTCTAGCATAGCTGTTTCTTCACCAACAATATAAGCTCCGGCGCCAATTAGTGCATGAATATTAATGGAAATTCCAGAATCAAAAATATTATTCCCAAGAAACTTGAATTTATAAGCCTCTGTTAAAGATTCATTAAAAACCTTCCATTGCTCATCTATGAATTCACCACGTAAATAATTATATCCTGTTGATGCTCCGATCGCATAACATGCTATAAGCATACCTTCAATAATTGAGTGAGGATTATATCTAAGTATATCTCTATCTTTACAAGTTCCTGGCTCACTTTCATCTGAATTACAAACAAGATATTTATCAGAATCTGATAATGGAATAAAAGACCATTTAAGACCTGTTAAAAAACCTGCTCCACCCTTGCCTTTTAGTCCAGAATCTTTAATCTTATTTATAACATCACTTTTTGATATTTTATTATTGATAATTTTCTTCCAAGCGCTATACCCATCATGTTCTAAGTATGTTTTCAAGGATGCTGGGTTTACTGAATCAAAAGTTTCTGTACAAAGTTTTATGTTCATTTTAAATTCTCGATAATCTTATCTACTTGTTCTGTAGAAATATTTTCATAATTCTTATGATTAATTTGCATCATTGGAGCGCCATTACATGCAGCCAAGCACTCAATTTCATTTTTCAAATAAAATTTATTATCAGTTGTAGACTCTCCAACTTTAATATTGAGCTTCTTTTCTATATGAGTCAGAATTTTATCTGATCCTCTTAACATGCAGGATACATTATTACAAACAGCTATAATATTCTTCCCTACAGGTTTGGTATTAATCATTGTATAAAATGTAGCAACTTCATAAATATCAATCTCACTAACTGATAGGTACTCTGCAAGTTCATGCATAATTTTTTTTGTGACATATCCAGAATTATGATGTTGCAAAATCAATAAACTTTCAATTATTGCAGACTTACTGCGTTCTTTAGGGAATTTCTTTAAAACATTATCTATCAAAATAGATATCTCTTTATTTATAATATTCATCTATCTATTTCACCAAAAACTATATCTTGTGTACCAATGATTGTCACGACATCTGAAAGCATATGATCCTTACACATTTCATTTAATGCAGCTATGTGGGCAAATCCTGGAGCTCTTATTTTTAATCTGTAAGGTTTATTTGCACCATCAGAAATCATATAAATCCCAAACTCTCCTTTTGGAGCTTCTACTGCAGCATAAACTTCTCCTTTAGGAACGCAATAACCTTCTGTAAACATTTTAAAATGATGAATTAGTGATTCCATTTCTATTTTCATATTTTCACGGTTTGGTGGAGCAATTTTAGCATCATCTATCATTGTGGGTCCTGGATTTTTTTCAAGCCAGGATATACATTGTTGGATTAATTTATTTGATTGTCTCAGCTCTTCGATTCTAACCAAATACCTATCATAGGAGTCACCAGTTTTTCCAATGGGAATATCAAAATCCAGTCTATCATACACTTCATATGGTTGTTTTTTACGTAAGTCCCAGTTAACGCCAGACCCTCTCAACATCGGGCCAGTAAAACCTAAGTCAATTGCACGCGATGCCTCTACAACACCTATACCGACAGTTCTCTGTTTCCAAATTCTATTATCAGTTAGTAAATTCTCATACTCGTCTATACATTTTGGAAATCTAACTGTAAAATCTTTCAAAAAATCTAACATACTTCCTTCTCTATTGTAGTTCATAGATTCTAATTGATCTTTATCTTTGATGGTAGATTTTTCATATTTAGGCATAGTTGATGGTAAATCTTTTGCGACACCACCAGGACGATAGTATGTAGCATGCATTCTTGTTCCTGAGACAGCTTCATAACAATCCATTAAATCCTCTCTTTCTCTAAATGAGTATAGAAATACTGACATCGCACCAATATCTAGTGCATGCGCACCTAACCATAGAAGATGATTTAAAATTCTTGTAACCTCATCAAACATAACTCTGATGTATTTTGCTCTTTCAGGTATTTCGATATTTAATAGCTTCTCAATAGACATTACATATGCATGTTCATTACACATCATAGAAACATAATCTAGTCTGTCCATATAGCCAATAGACTGATTATATGGTTTAGACTCGACAAGCTTTTCTGTTGCTCTATGTAATAGTCCTATATGAGGGTCGGCATTTTTAATTACCTCACCTTCCATTTGAAGAACTAGCCTTAGTACTCCATGCGCAGCTGGATGCTGTGGCCCAAAATTCATTGTAAAATTTTTAAACTCTTTCACTTCTTTTCTCTTATAACTTTAGGGACTAGAACTCTAGGAATGATATCAACAGGTTCTTGTATAATTTTTTTTAAATTTGGATCATATCTGATTTGAGTATTGCCAACGAGAGGGAAATCTTTTCTAAATGGATGTCCTATGAAACCATAATCAGTTAACAGTCTCCTCAAATCTGGATGACCTTCAAACAGTATTCCAAAGAGATCAAAAGCTTCTCTTTCATACCAGTCTGCTGATGACCATAAGTTTGTAATTGATGGTATTATTTGAGGATCATCATTTAAATAAACTTTTATTCTAATCCTATGATTATGTTTAATAGACAAAAGATGATAACAAACACAGAATCTATCTTTCATATTTATATTATCAACTTTATCTCCAAATTTAATACGTCCATGGGAAGATGCTTTTATCCCTCTACTATATCCAGAGCTAGTTGCTTCTTTCGTATTCCACTCAGGTTTGCCAAAAAGACTATAATCAATTCCGCAAATATCTGTAAGCTGATTAAATAATAAATCTTTATTATTTTTCAGTGTCTTCATGATTGATATAAGGGATTCTTTTTTGACTTTCAATGTCAATATGTCTTCATCGCTTTCCAGCTCATATTCATCTATAAGAATATTTTGGATTAATTCTTTCACTATAATCCCCTATTTGGAGAATCTGCTATAATTACATTTTTATTTCTAATTTTATTTTGTAA
>MDTC01251054.1_pt1 | contig 13348 bp, 17 predicted proteins | sample 811181 | NCBI WGS metagenome assembly MDTC01 (sample SAMN05326644, study PRJNA326480) | marine metagenome | isolation source: seawater | place: Pacific Ocean: North | collected 2011
ACCTCCTTTATTCCGAAAGGATTTTTTTTTACAAGGTCTATGGTACCATCTTTTCTCAGTTTTTTCCCTTTACATAAAAAACGGTAGAGTCAGGAAAAACGGACAAACATGGCATGAATTCAATAGAATAACAAGTTCGCCAAGCGTACGTCATTCCTTCAGGAAGCAGCCTTGTTTTGGATGGGTTTCCTGCGGCAGAGAGCCCGTTCAGCGGCTTCGTTGCCGCCTCTCTCTTACAACTATCCTAGAAGGTGCCCCTGACATTTTTGCCTATATCATTGCTCAAAAAGCGAGTTGACAACTAATCCGTCACTTGTTATCCTCGCTTACACAACCATCCGAATAATGGAGTTCGCTATGAGGTTAAGACAAACAGAACTTTGCTCTTTGTACGAAATACTTGAAATTACACACTTTATCTCCAGTATTCATCCCACAGGCTGCTTTTTGGGCACGGGAAATGATATATTCATATGGCTTTCTCCTGTTGCGACTGTTGACAGTAGTTTATATGGAGATATTGAGCAAGATATTGACTATGTGTGGACAACTGTCCCCAGTAATCCAATTGTTCGTGAGGGAGTCCCACTGGATATAGAAACTCCTTACAGTACTCTACGAGAGCGTTTGCAGCAGGAGTATGAAGGATTAAACAGAGATATCTTGACTGCAAACCCAAATCCTCCTCACAGGATATATGATGGCAGTCCTTCCAGACACACTCTCTCATATATCTTGAAAAATTGTGTGTGTGTTTGTGGTATGCATGAAAGCGGTTCGCTGTTAGCATTCACTGAGGTCGCATTTTACGTTTACCCACCGGCTAGATGGGAAAGAGCGAATTCGGCATTTCCCGACTTGCCTGTTTTGTGGGGAGAGCCAATGCTATTAAATGTACCTGGCGCCTCCGGAGGATTGAAGGATTCAACGCCTATCCTTTTGTACTTAAAAATGGCCCAAGCGAAATTCAATGAGATCATGAACAGAGGAGAATTTGTCGCCACTCTGTATTAGACGACACACTCATCGACGAAAGTCCAATGAGCAACCTCGGATCCTTGAGTACTCCTATCGCTACGTTCTACACAAGCCTCCGGTGGCGTCAAGGCTTCCTCACTCCGTTCGCTCATAGTAGGCGTTCGCTCCGCTCACTCTTACTATTTGGCCTTGACCCACCTCCATTTGTGCACACTCCGCTTGGGCGCAATCCCAAAAAGTGGGTAAACATTTCACGGCAAACCTCCGATAGGCTGAATCGGAGGAAGAACCGGAGCTTCACCGTTGGGATGTTTGTGAAGAACCCGGCATAAAATCTCTCTCCAACGTCCCGATTTGAGGGCTGCTCTCATGTGCAGGAGCTTGTCCAAATTCTGGATCAACCAAAAGCAACCATTTCCTTTGAATCGCAAATTGACGACTCTCCTGATCGCACTTTCCGTTGCTCCACTTCCTCTTGGAATCCCTAGGGCACGGTAATTTCCGTAATCCATAAACTCCTCTTTGTCCTCCAGATAACGCAAATGTCCTTCTATCGCCTTTTTTCGTTTGCCTGTACACAGCTTCCTGATTGCACATAACACCCAAGCCACCTTTCCTTCCAGCAACAGCTTGCGATGTTTTTCGTACCACTCTTTCCTTCGCTCTTCCTTCCATCGTTTACAAAGATTCATGACATCGCTCAACCTTTCACAAACGTGGTAGAAGTCCAATACACGGGTGATTTTCTCTGGTTCCATTCCCAACTCTTTCGCCAGTTTCTTTGTTCGCTTGAAGATCCATTTGGCTCCATCTGAGGTCACTATGATTTCTTTTGCCTCGCTGGCTCCGCGTAGTTTGAGTTCAGCAATGAGTAGTTCGAAAGCAAAATCAGCGTCTCCCATCGTTGCATCATACAGAGGAAGATGCCCGGCCTTAGGCTTGCCGCGTTCATCGAGCACGTAGATGGTGTAAAGTTTTGGTTCCTTCCATTCCCCCTCAAACCTCGGTCTTCCCGTCTTGGGGTTGCGTTCTTAGAAAGGGATTCGAATGCGTGCACGTCCTCCATCAACCCCAATCAACAAACGCTGGCCTGCAAACTCATCTGAATAGCGGATGTTGGCGTCTGCTGCATCAAGTCGGGTATCTTGTTGTTCCGTAGCTTCTATAGCGACGGCCTGGTCGAGACGTTGAACCACCTTGAGCGACAAAGAGCATCCTCTGTTTGCCAGGACCTCTTGAGCTTCTTCGAAATAAGCGGATCGCACGCTTGTTTGGGCCACTTCACTTCGTAGCATTGGAGTTGCTTTGTGCTGAATCCCTAGAGCTTCGAGGACAGGGTAAGAACCAGCACCAGACTCTCCCCTTTGACCGACCTTTCTGTCTTTTCCGTCCTCGGGAGGCTCGATGAGATAAGGGGTTTTGAGTTGAACCAAAGAGCCATCAAGCAGACGTACCGGGGTGATTCGCATTCCTTTGTGAATGAGAGAGGGACGTTGCAAGCGTGCATTTGCAGCGATTGTCACGGGCCAGGAAGTATGAGAATGAAGAATGCAAAGGAAAACCACGACAGTTTGGGCTGAAAGAGTGATAGCGCTCTGAAAAATGGAACGCTCAAATTCGTAGAAAGCAAGACCTGAAGGAGCTGTCAATAGGGGCTCAAGGGCGTCGAAGGTAGCAGGCACAAAAGTCTCCAATAGAAGCTCCAACCTTTTCTTCATTTCTCCCCTGAAGTCGGAAGGTTTCACTCCAGAGGAAGGAACTGGTGCTTGGATTGAGCCGGTTTCTGGTGTAGCATGGTTTTTGAGTATCAAGATACCCTCCTTGTCGTTACGTTTTAACAAAGGTTATGGGTATCTTCTCTTTTTTTCAAGGGTTATGCACCAATGGACCTCTCTTCTGATTTACCCACTTTTTGGGGTTGCGCCCAAGCGGCTCTGTTCGCGAAATTGAAAGAAGAAAAAAGGAAAATGTTTTTCAAGCCGCTCTTCAAGCAGGTCAGAAAATGAAGATGTCGAATGTTTGGTTGTGTTGTTGTGTGTTGTTTTTGTGTTGCTTTTCCTTTGGTGGATGTGATTGCAACATTTTGATTCAAAACGAAAGTTCATCGGAAACAGCACACCATCGTGAAAAAAGCACTCAAAAAGATGCTGGAAATCCACTGGATGCAGAACCACAGGACTTGCCGCCATTTCCAAAACAAAATGCCGTTGATTTCAAGAATTGGTCTTGTGAGAAAATCATCAAAGAATGGCCATCCTTCATTAGATTGAGACAACGCTGCAATGCTGACAGGGATTGTGGAAGCTTAGCTTTAGAAGGATGTGGATGCAAGCGCGGTGGCATTGCGATAAATCAAGATTACAGATCTGAAACCGATAAATACTTTATTACCTTGGTCTTGAAATGTCGGCATAAACTCTATGAGTGCGAAAGCGATCATTCCGATGTGAAATCAACTTCATGCATTCGGGGCTATTGTATCGCAAAATACGATCCATATTGTGCTCCTCATGCTCCTTGATACCCTCTCTCTGCTCTCACAGCCGAAAGTCTCCTCGGCTTTGGTACTGCGCAAAGAGAAGAAAGGCGAAGCCACTGAGCAGAAAACGGGCATTTTGCAAGCATCAAACACAAAAGTTCTGTTTGCTTTTTGCGATGCTCGCTTCGATGAAAAGCCTCGTTCACGAGGTCATTGAAGTAAAAGAAATGCCCTGATGGAAAGAGGGAGGTATAGCAGAGCATGCTCACACCAAGACTGAATGGAAAGAATCATATGAAACGCATAGAGAATAAATGTACGATGCTCCAAACGTAGACCACATGTGTAAACCAACCAACAAAGACCTCGTCTCCGCCGCAGATAACACAACAAGTCGCTGGAGCGAACAGCCACGGACTCATTTGTTTTGAGTTCGCAAACCGTATCTCCTGGGTGTAAGATGACGCTGTACGGAAAACCCCGAGTGGGCTATGCGCTCAGCTCAGCCGTTCGCCATTACGGACGAACTACTGGTGTGCACAAGTTCTCGGTGGAACTGCGCCTTTTCCACCGAAGCTGAGACCTCGCCTCGAAGATGCCGATGCTCTCATACAACGCTTACCTAAGTATCACGAATAGAGCTGTTATTCCTGCGAAGTAGGCTTTTTGTATGTGGATAGGTTTTTGAATGTGGGCTTGCCGCCCACACCCGCTCGGGGTTTGCACCCCGAACCCCACGATGCTCACGCATCGTTTGTGTTGCGCCTTCGGCGCTTGGAAGAACATGTTGCTCAACCGTCGCAAGGCGACGCTTTCGTGTAAAGAGAAGAGGGACAATCCATTCACCAACCTTCAAACAAAGACAGTCTCCTCTCAGAAGAAACGAACTCATCGTGGGGGTTATTTTGAAGACAAGTCCACGCATACGAAAGGTTCATCATTATGATGATGACATTCTCCCTTCCCCACAAGAAGAAACCAAAAAACACCCCCTCCGACACGCAAAGACAAATCGACAGACCAACAACTCCTGAGTTGGTTGCAATCATACTTTTAAGGACCGACGAAGTCGGAACACAAACAATGCGTAAGCATTGTGGGGTCTGGGGTTGAACAAACCCCAGGCTGGTGTGGACGGCAAGTCCACAGAGACAAGCGGAGCGCGTCAGCCAACAGAGACAACAGGGGCGAGTGGTAACTCGCCCGTATATGGGTGGTAACAGCCTGACAAAAGAAGGGGATGTTGGGTGGTATGGAGAAGGGACAGAGAGGAAGTTGAGAGGGGATGTGGGGGGGGATTGAGAGGAAGACTAGTCGTGGGATTTTTTGATGTTACAGCCGGACTTGACGGTGAAGAAGTAGTTGGAGTCGAAGTCACTGCCATCAGCTTTGGTTTTGTTGCCTGTGATGGTTCTCCACTTGCCACCGCATTTGATGTCCACTTTGAATTGGTATTTGCTATACTTCAGACCGTACAACTTTTTCTTCTCGATGGATTTGTTGTTGTTGATGGTTTTTGTGCCACTCTGAAGGGTTGTCCAGCCACTCCACTTGTTCTTGAATTTCTTGAAGTAGTAGCGGTATGTGCGAAGCTTCAGGTTCCTGATTTGAATCGAGCTGCCCGATTTGTTGATCACGTTCCCATCGTATCGATAGGGGACAGCCGCGTTTGCGAAAGAACCGAAGGAACAGATGGCGACGACGAATGCGAGGATAAGGGATGTTTTTTTCATGACTTTTGACTCCTTGTCAAACTGGGTTAATGAACACCGAATTCTTTGTTTGAAGTTTTCAGAGAGTGTCTGTCTCTGCCGCTTTCGTAGAGCAAAGGACATACCAAACATGAGAATGTGAAATTGTCTTTGAAAATAGATGGAGTAGCTGTTAAGGGGGGATGTTGTGGTTCAAGGATCGTTGAGAATTCAACACAAGGATTGTTGTTTTCTCAACGATCCTTGAATCGACACATGCTTTTTGAATGTAGGTGGGTTTTTGAATGTGGGTAGGTTTTTGAATGTGGGCTTGCCGCCCACACCCGCTCGGGGTTTTCACCCCGAACCCCACGATGCTCACGCATCGTTTGTGTTGCGCCTTCGGCGCTTGGAGGAACATGTGCTCAACCGTCGCACGGCGACGCTTTCGCGTGAGGACAAGAGGGGCAATCTATTCATCCAACCTTCGGACAAAGACAGGCTCCTCTCAAAAGAAACAACCTCATCGTGGGGGGTTTTGAAGACAAGTCCACACATACAAAAGATGCATCATTATGACGATGACATTCTTCCCTGAGTAAGAAGAAACCAAAAAACACCCCTCCGAGATGCAAAGACAAACTGACAACCCAACGATTCCTGAGCTGGTTGCAATCATACTTTCAGGGACCGACGAAGTCGGAACACAAACGATACGCAGTATCGTGGGGTCTGGGGTGAAAACCCCAGGTGGTGTTTCTGAAAATGGGTCTGGCAAAGACGTGTTGGGGGATTATTCTGTGTGGTCTTGTTTGGTTTGAGGGCGGAAGGAGAGCAAGTCTGGGTAGACGAGAACGTATAGAAGGAGACCAATCGATGCAAAGGAGAGGGTGAGGAGAAGAAACGGGATGAGTGTGACAAAGGAGCGGCCTTTTCTGTGATTGTCTACGATCATGACGAGTGTGAGTAACCCACCAGAGATGAACAAGTCAAACAACACCTGAGTGGAAGGATGTGAGCGGAGGGTTTCTGTGAAAACGCTCGTATAACCGAATTGCCAAACAATCCAGGCTGTATAGAAAGAGAATGCAAAAAGGACAACACCTATAAAAAGTCTCATGTCTCTGCTCGTTCTTTCTCGCGAGCGTCTGCCCGCCAACTCCCTACGAGATAAATCGCGAGTGAGATGGATACTGAGAGGGCGAGACTTGCGATGACTGCGGTTGTCCATTTGGGCCCTAACCGTCGACGGTCCGAGAATGCGAGTACTATGAGCATGACTGTTACAGCGACGAGGTCGAGGAGGAAGCCCGTATTGAAGTCATGTACTGTGAAGGCCTCTGCCCAACCGCGAAAAAATTCCCAGTTGTTCGCAGAGAGCCACTTTGTGAACATGAAGTAGGATAGGACCCAACCGAGGAGTCCAAAAACCCAAATCAATGTCTTCTTCATTTGCAAAGGCATGAACCAACTCTCCTATCATGTCGTCAACATCCAAGTGTACTACAGATTATCATTTTGGGCCGTTGGAGCCAAAAAAGAATTCGTTGCACGATTGCTTGGTCTTTGTGGGCTTGCCGCCCACACCCGCTCGGGGCTTTCACCCCGAACCCCACGATGCTCACGCATCGTTCGTGTTGCGCCTTCGGCGCTTGGAAGAACATGTGCTCAACCGTCGCAAGGCGACGCTTTCGCGTGAGGACAAGAAGAAACCCAAAAACACCCCCTCCGACACGCAAAGACAAACCAACAAACCAAAACAATTCCTGAGCTGGTTGCAATCATATTTTCAAGCACCGACGAAGTCGGAACACAAACAATGCGTAAGCATTGTGGGGTCTGGGGTTGAACAAACTCCAGGTGGTGTTTCTGAAAATGGGTCTGACAAACCTGCGTTCAAAGACGTGTTTGTTTTGTGGGGAGAGTTTGTGTGTTGAAAGGGTTTTGGGAGGGGGGATGTTTGGTTTGATGATTGTGTCTTAGGTGATTCGAAGACACCACGTTGAGGTCTTTTTGCTCTGGAGAGGCTTAGAGGAAGACTCTTTTTTTGCATTGTTTGAATGCTGCGCTGGCCTTTGCAGCTTTTTTGCAAGCTCGTTTTTCTCTGCGTGCAGCTTTGGCGCAAGAGCGTTTGGTTTTGCGGGCGCTGCTGAGGCACTTGATTCGAGCGCCCAAACATCGTCTTTTGCACTTCAATCCGCGGACCCCTTTTCTGCACTTGCGTTTGCATTGTTTGTGTACTTTGAAACACGCGCTTTTTTGACTGCGTTTTGTGATGCGACAATCCTTCTTCGCACTGCGCTTGGCTTTTCTGCATTCCCGCTCCAGCCTACGGAGTTCTTTGCATTGCTTAACTTTCTTTTTCATCTTCTCTGGGGTGAATATCCCCAAAGCCATTACATTGAAAGAACCCATCAAAAAGGCTGTGAACATGAACAAAGAAATAGATCTTCTCATTTTGGCTCTCCTACAAGAGTACAAACAATTGGGATAATGCTAGCGGCTATCCTTGCCACCTGTTGTCGTGTTAGACGAGAGGATATTCAAATCTATGCAACCGTTTGAAATTTTTTTGATGAGGAGGAGAGATTTCTTAGAGATGATAAAACCTTATCGGTCCTTTTTTTCGCCATTGGATTCAAAAAACGATACAGATGTTCACCTGAACAGTACAACCGATCTCCTCTATCCGAACAACAAACCTCTTCATCAAATCCTGCTTGTGAGGGGGAAGGCGGAACAACAACCGAACTCAAGTAGAAAGTTGTAGTGGTAGCCTTTCTGTTCTCATCTTGTTCTGCTGGAGTCCGAAAGTGGGGATTCATGTACAGCCCCATCTGTATGTTGAACGCAAAGAAAGTCCCACCAAGAAGCACCGGAGTGAGAAGCAACTTCACATCAAAGAAAGAATCTCCATTGGGGCCGAGGAGTAACCTCACCAATGGAAAGCACAGGAAATACAGTGAAAAATTGATGAGCAGAATTTGACGCTTCAAGGTGATATATCCCACTAGACAATGGAGCTCAAAACAGAGAAACGATAAAAACCTCACTCCTTAGCGAGTGGAAAATCACCTGATAAAATAAGGGAGTATGATTAAAAGCCGAGGTACTCAAGCTCATCATCATCGAGGTAGTGGAGTGCTTGGCGGGTACAGAGTTCTCCTGTGCGGGGGTGTTTGTAAAACTCCTCATCCCGCAAGTTACGAAGAACCAACTCCAACTTCCGGATCTGCTTGCGTTCGGAGTCAATCATTGAACGCTCCTGGATGATGTTGGCGATGACGCCTGCTGGAACAATCGGACCATCTTGATGCTCATAGGATTGCATGTTGCTCTTGTTCTCTTTAAAGCGCATGACCAAAGTCGCCAGGCGCTCTGCATCAATCGAATACTCTTCGCGTATCTTGAGGATTCTTTCCTCTCTATTCGAGATATTTCCCTGCAAATCATTGACTTTGGTGGTCATTGCTTCTCTGACTTCGGCAGAGGTCTTGTAATTGTAATTGACACCGTCGAACATCGACTCTGTTTGACCGATATAGTGACCCATTGCTGGCTCTCCCATGTAAAAGGGTACATGATTGATTCGCTCTCAACCCACATCTTCGCGAAGGGTGTGCCCCTCATCGCTGGGTGGTCTGGATGACTCAAATCAAGATGGATAGGCTTGTTTGACTCTCTACTCAAAGAGAGTACCATCGTTTAAGAGGATGTCAAGGTCGGATATTCCGATGTAAAATCATGGGATTAAAATAGAACACTCGTCATCTGAGATGGAGCGATATCCATGTCATCCCCGCGAGAGAAGAAAGACACGACTTCCCTCAAGAAGGATATAGCCCAACGCCCCATTCGCTGCTTGGAGAGGGAACACAAACAACGTGACTGCATTGTGGAGGTCAGGGGCTTGTCGTTCTTGGTGAGGGATTCAGTGTAGGTGGGCAGGTAGATAGAAGATCGCAAAGTAAATCATCGATATCGCCGCAGGGATTGCCCAGCCAATGAGCCGTGTCCACAACCACTTCTTGTCAGTGATAGCATCCTGTTTTAGCCGAGTGATGCTCAGATAGAAGCCTGGAACACACCACACCAGCCCAAACATCAATTTGTACAGAGGGGTTCTTGGCTCCAGATAGGCCCATGTGCCAAGTAAGACGACGAGCAGTACGGAGAAGATGGAGTTCCAAAAGAGCACCTTCTTTGAACGTATGGTGAGGTCTTGGCCTTCGAGAAATGGCAGCCCCGAAAAAGTCAATTGAGAGAGATGGAAGATGAGAAAGAGGGCGCTGATAAGGAGCGGAAGTCCGATGATTGCGAGCGCCAAGACGTAGACAACGCCGATCCCACCCATACTATTTGCGTACACATCGGAGGGAAAAAGCAGCGCCAGGAAGGCTGTCACAAGGAGCAAAGAGTGTCGATTGATTTGAGACCGCATGAGCTGTTGTCCTTTCTTTTTTGGCTGCTTGCAGAACTGTGCTCATCACTGTAGCACTTGCCAGACACATGCTCAAAGTTTCCTTTTTTTCATCTGGCGGCCTTACAGTGAGTCATCAGCAAACAACTCGTTAAAGTAGGTCGTTTGCCATTGAACCTCCAAAGCTCGGTACTCCTTTACATCAGGGTCACTGTTCATCAGAGCCTTGGAACTTTCGGCTGCGCTCCTGTGTTGTCTCGCTAAGTGGAACCCAACAAAGGCTGCTGCGCAACGAGCTGCGTCCTGCATCCTGTACCGAACTTCCTCAAGAGAATCCTCCTCTACCTCCCAAGAACTTGCCCGTAAACAAGAAGTCACACACAACTTCGCAGAGTCCATCCTTTCGTAGCGATGATGAAGCTCCCAATAAGCAGACTTTAACGTGCTGGTAGGGAGCAAACCTTCTAGCCATTGACGCTTGCAAGATAGCAAATGTGTACATTGTTCGGGAGGATTATCAAGGTAGCCCAAAGCGTGCTCTGCACAACCACAAGCAAAATGATGCAATTGTCGCGACGATGATCTCAAAAGCAATTCTTCAATGGAAAACAAACAAAAACCTCTTGTGATTGTGAATGGATAGATGACCTCATGGTAACAAAAGGCTGCTCTCCTGACAAGGCATGACATCAATGTCTTTGTTCGATGACCGCCGAGAGGCGGAACACAGACGATACGCAGTATCGTGGGGTCTGGGGTTGAATCAACCCCAGTCTGATATAGACGACAGCATCGCCCAGTATTCAGGCAGCAGCAGAAGTAAGTCCAAAGGACAATCCCACCGGGTATTATGTCTTGTGATAACTGCGAACAAAAACGGTTTGACTGACACAGCAAGCAGTGCTACGATCCCGAAGTCCAAGAAGAGTAAAGACTTATCCCTCATGGTGGTGGATGTGAGCATGTTGATGTTGCATCCAGGCCACCGAATTGCAGGATAGATGCTCCATGCCGTGGTACAAGTTTGCTCAGATAACCAATCGACTTCTGTGTGTCCTCGACGCCAATTGGGTTGTTGTCGAAGCCAACAAAACATGGGAGACGTCGTTGGGCCACTCACTCGATACGGTGAAGAAGCGACATTTTTTGGAGCTGGTCCATCCTGACGATCGTGTCAAAACATCCAATGCGATTGCGCGTGTGCTGACCTCAGGGGAGGACATTACGCTGGTCCAGCGTATGTTACATGTCGATGGGACCTACCTGTGGATCGAGTGGAGCTTCTTGGTAAACGATGGAGCTATCTATGCATCCGGAACTAACGTCACCGAACGACAAGACAATGAGTTGGCATTCAAGCAGGAACAAGACCTTTTCGAGATGCTCGACACACAGCTCGGACTGGGACGCTGGCGTTATGACATCCTCACAGGGCGAAGGTACTGGACGCAGACGGTGACAGAGCTTTACCAGCGTGAACCTGATCTCGATACCGACGCGACTGAGGACGGGTTGGAGTTCTATCATCCCGATGATAGAGAGATGATCGCCGAGAAAATGCGTATCGCTGTCGCTGAGGGGACACCCTTCGAATTCCAAGCTCGTATCCCACAGGAGGATGGACCTCCTCGTTGGGTTGAGTCGAGAGGGCTTGTGACAAAATCGAAAGATGGGGAGCCTCTCGTTGTTCATGGGGTCTTGCAAGAAATCGCACGAACCCGACAGCACAGATGGCAGGCAAGTGAACGTATCAAGTTTATGACATTGTTCGAGGAGTCGCCTGATGCCTACGTTGTCTTTGACTTGGGTGATGAGAGCTTCAACAATTGCAATGCGGCTGCGGAGGTCTTGCTTGGATGTACAAAAGAACAACTCATAGGCTTATCACCAACAGATATTTCGCCGGAATTTCAGCCTGATGGACAACGTTCAGATGTGAAAGGACCACCATTATTTCAGGAGTGTGTGGAGAAAGGTTCCAAGCGTTTTGAGTGGACCCACAAGCGCTTTGATGGAAGCAACATCGTGTTAGAGGTCACGGCTGCTCTCATGAGCTTGGACGGGCAGGAGTCGATCTTATGTTGTTGGCGCGACATCACCAAGCTCAAGCAGCTCGAAGCCCAACTCAAGCGCGAACGTGCCAAGTTCCGAGCGCTTTTTTATGAGTCCCCTGATGCCTATGTCGTGTTGGACCTGACAGAAGGCCGGTTTGTGGACTGCAACCCTGCAACCGAATTACTCCTCGTGGGGAAAAAAGAACAACTCATCGGCATGACCATCGCTGACATTTCGCCTGAGTACCAACCTGACGGCACGAAGTCGAGTATTGGAGCGCTACGTTGGCTCAGTGCTGCGTTGGATACGCTGGATGAGCGTAACGCAGAAGATGGGCCTTCGAACCGCTTTGATTGGCTGTGTAGTCGGTTTGATGGGCAGGCCATACTGCTTGAGATGGCGACTGCTGTCATGCGTGTGGATGGGCAGCCGCTTCTGTTGGCGTGTTGGCGTGATGTCACCTCGATCAGAAAACAGGCGAGGCAACTACAGCGAGCCAATACGGAGCTTGAACAATTTGCTTACCGGACATCTCATGATTTAAAGGCACCGTTGGTGACCATCAAGAATCTGTCGACGTTCATCGAGGAGGATGTGAAGTCAGGAGAGCTCGTCGAAGCACAAAAGAATGCCGCATTTGTTGGAAAACAAGCCTCAAAACTGTTGGGATTGGTTGTGGATATCTTGGCGCTCGCTCGTTCAGAGATCGCGGTGCAAGAGAAGTCTGCGTTTGATCTCAAAGAGCTTGTCGATGAGGTCTGTGCGAGCTTGCAAAGTTTCATCATCAACAAAAAGGTCGACGTTCGTTGTGAGCTCCCGGCTGGTTCAACGTTGTATAGTCAACGACCGCGTATCCGGCTCATCCTGACCAATCTCATCTCAAACGGCATAAAGTACAGCGATCCCCAAAAGGAGACGCGCTTTGTTTCGATTCAATACTGTGTCGATGAGGATGTCCATTTGATAGTGAGTGACAATGGACTTGGTGTTGCTGAGACGGATCAAGAAAGAATCTTCGACGCTTTTACTCGGTTTCATCCTGTAGCCGCCGAGGGAAGTGGCCTTGGTTTATCAATCGTCCAAAAGAATGTGGATGCTTTAGGCGGAACAATTACATACAATAAACTCGACTCTGGTAGCCAATTTCACATAATCATACCCAACGCAGGAGGGCACTCTTCATGAAAAACAACATATCCACGTTGATTGTCGATGATCAAGAAGCTGACAGATATATCCTGCAACGTTATCTGAAAAAATTGGACACAGTCTCGTTTTCAAAGGTATTTGAGGCCGAAGATGGGGAGGTGGCGTTGTCCTTCTTGAAGGATTATGAAAACAACACGCGCCTCTATCCTGATGATTTTCCGCCCTGTCTTATTTTTCTCGATATTAACATGCCGATCGTCGGGGGATTTGATTTTTTAGAGGAGTTTGAGGCGTTACAACAAGAGAGTCGTTTCCACTCCATTGTTGTCGTGATGTTCACTTCATCGTCCCACCCATCCGATATGGAGCGAGCTGCATCCTACTCATGTGTCAAAGGTTATGTGCTGAAAGATGACCTGGGCTCTGAGACATTTGCGCGTACGATCGAGGATGCCTTGCAAGCATAAGGCCATCGGATGCAAAAAAGGATACAGAAAAAGAAACGTCCGTAGAGGTTGTTGCTGAAGCCCCAAGCATCGTTATTCGTCGTTGCAATAGCGCTGCTATTGCGCCTTC
>MDTC01149000.1_pt1 | contig 13347 bp, 22 predicted proteins | sample 811181 | NCBI WGS metagenome assembly MDTC01 (sample SAMN05326644, study PRJNA326480) | marine metagenome | isolation source: seawater | place: Pacific Ocean: North | collected 2011
CACCTGGACATGTAGACTTTACAATTGAAGTTGAAAGATCCTTAAGAGTTTTAGATGGAGCCGTAGCAGTTTTTGATAGTGTTGCAGGAGTTGAACCACAATCAGAGACTGTGTGGAGGCAGGCAAATAAATATAATGTTCCTAGAATGTGCTTTGTAAACAAAATGGATAGAATAGGAGCTGATTTTTATAGATGTGTTGATATGATAAAAGACCGATTAGGGTCAAACCCTCTTGTTATGCAGTTACCTATTGGTGCTGAAAATAATTATGAAGGTATTATTGATCTTGTCTCAATGAAAGAAATTATTTGGAAAGAAGAAAGTTTAGGGGCAGAATTTGAATATAAGGACATAAGAGATGATCTAAAGAATGAAGCTGAAAAATACAGAACAACTCTAGTAGAAATGGCTGTTGAACAAGATGATAATATCATGGAGCAATATCTTGATGGCAATGAGCCAAATGAAGATGATTTAAAAAAATGTATTAGATCTGGTGTATTGAATCAATCTTTTGTTCCAGTTTTAAATGGAACTGCTTTTAAGAATAAAGGCGTTCAACCCTTACTAGATGCTGTAGTAGATTTTATGCCTTCACCTATTGATGTTGAATCAATAAAGGGAGTTAAACCTGATTCTGAAGAAGAAATTGTTAGAAAATCATCTGATGACGAGCCATTATCCCTTTTAGCTTTTAAAGTTATGAATGATTCATTTGTGGGTAACCTAACTTTTGCCAGAATATATTCTGGTGTAATTAATTCCGGTGATACATTAATTAATACAGTTAAAGGAAAAAAAGAAAGAATTGGACGAATGCTTTTGATGCACGCTAATTCAAGGGAAGAAATTAAAGAGGCTTATGCTGGTGATATAGTTGCTTTAGTTGGGCTTAAGGATACTACAACAGGTGATACATTATGTCATAATGAAGATCAGGTTATTCTAGAGCGAATGGAGTTTCCTGAGCCGGTAATTGAGGTTGCTGTAGAGCCTAAAACAAAAGCTGACCAAGAAAAAATGGGAATAGCTTTGCAAAGATTGGCTAAAGAGGACCCATCTTTTAGAGTTTCTTCAGATGAAGAATCTGGTCAAACAGTCATAAGTGGGATGGGAGAACTACATTTAGATATTTTGGTAGATAGAATGAAGCGTGAGTTTAAGGTTGAAGCAAATGTAGGCGCCCCACAAGTGGCCTATCGAGAAACTTTATCTAAAGAGGCTGAAATAGATTATACACATAAAAAACAATCAGGTGGCGCAGGCCAGTTTGCGAGATTGAAAATAGTTGTTAGCCCTGCTGAGCCAGGAGAGGGTTATGAATTTATAAGTGAAATAGTTGGCGGAAATATTCCAAAAGAATATATACCTGGTGTTTCAAAGGGAATTGGAAGTATTAAAGAAACTGGTGCCTTAGCAGGATTTCCTATTATTGATTTTAAAGTTAGGTTAATCGATGGGGCTTATCATGATGTCGATTCAAGTGTAATGGCTTTTGAAATTGCAGCGAGAGCTGCATTTAGAGAAGTCTGTAAGGATGCTGGAATTAAATTATTAGAGCCTATGATGAATGTTGAGGTTGTAACGCCTGAAGAATATCTAGGTGATATTATTGGTGATCTTAATAGCAGAAGAGGTCAGGTTTCTGGCACAGAGAGCAGAGGTAATGAAAGTGTAATAAGTAGCATGGTTCCTTTAGCTAACATGTTTGGTTATGTAAATAATCTAAGATCTATGTCTCAAGGAAGGGCTGTTTTTACTATGCAATTTGACCATTATCAGGAAGTTCCAAAAGCTGTTTCTGAAGAAATAATTTCTAAATTAGCTTAAATATTGAGGTAGAAGTGAAAGAACAAAATATAAGAATTAGATTAAAAGCATACGATCATAGGGTTTTAGATACCTCTGCCAAAGAGATATTAGAAACAGCAAAAAGAACAGGTGCAGATGTTGTTGGCCCTATACCTTTACCAACAAGAATTGAAAAATTTACAGTTCTAAAGGGGCCTCATATTGACAAGAAAAGCCGAGAACAATTTGAAATAAGAACACACAAGAGATTAATGGATATAATAGACCCAACACCACAAACGGTCGATGCTTTAATGAAGTTAGATTTAGCAGCTGGTGTAGATGTGGAAATAAAATTATAGGATTTATGATGAGAACGGGCCTTATATGTAAGAAGTTAGGAATGAGTAGATTATTTTCTGAAGAAGGCTCTCATGTTCCGGTGACAATTTTACATCTTGATAAATGCCAAGTTATTTCAAGCATGACTGAAGAAAAGAATGGCTATTCTGCTGTACAAATTGGAGTAGGTGAGATTAAGGAAAAGAAACTTACCAAGCCCATGAAAGGACACTTTGATAGAAATAAAGTTACACCAAAACTTAAAGTTTCTGAATTTAGAGTTTCTCCAGAAAATATAATAGATAACGGAACAGAAATAGTAGCTTCTCATTTCGTTAAAGGTCAATTTGTGGATGCAACAGGTATATCTATTGGAAAAGGTTTTGCAGGAGCCATGAAACGTCATAATTTTGGTGGATTAAGAGCTTCTCATGGTGTTTCAATTAGCCACAGAAGTCATGGCTCAACTGGACAGTGCCAAGATCCTGGAAAAGTATTTAAAGGAAAAAAGATGGCTGGCCATATGGGCTCTTCAAAAGTAACTACTCAAAATCTTATGGTTATAAAGACTGATTCAGAAAATGGCTACATTTTTGTAAAAGGAGCTGTTCCTGGACCAAAAGGTAGTTGGGTAACTTTAAGCGATTCAATAAAAATAAAATCTACTGATAATTTACCTTTACCAGCTGGAATAAAAGGACATGATTTAGAAGAAGTCTCTCAAGAAGAGACTCCTCAAGAAGAAGTGTCTCAAGAAGAAGTCTCTCAAGAAGAGACTCCTCAAGAAGAAGTGTCTCAAGAAGAAATCTCTCAAGAAAATAATGAAGATAAAGATAATGGTGATAAAGATGAAAGTTAACATAGTTAACATAGATACAGAAAAAACCACTTCTGAGAATCTTCATGATGAATTTTTTGGTCTAGATCCAAGGAAAGATATTCTTCATAGAGTTGTTACCTGGCAATTATCTAGAAAAAGATTAGGTACTCGCAAAACTAAAAGTAGAGGTGAAATTACAGGAAGTACAAGAAAAATTATGCGACAAAAAGGATCTGGAGGGGCAAGACATAGTACAAAGAAAGTTAACATATTTAGAGGCGGAGGAACAGCTTTTGGTCCAAATGTTAGAGATCACTCAACAAAACTACCTAAAAAGATAAGAAAATTAGGATTGAAACACGCCCTTTCATCTAAAGCTAAAAATAATGAACTTATTATTATAGATGGAGATTTCTCAAACCTATCTCAGACAAAAGAAGTGCAAACTAAAATTAAAAAACTAGATTTACTTAACTCTCTTATCGTTAATAATTTTACAGATGATAACCCTTTTGTTAAAGCGGCTAAGAATATTAGAAGTATTAACTTTCTGAAAGCAGAAGGAATAAATGTTTATGATATTTTAAAAAATGAGAAATTAATAATTACTAAAGATTCTTTAAATAGCATAATTGAGAGGTGCTCATGAATATTAGCAGTTATGATATTTTATTGAGTCCAGTGGTTACTGAAAAATCAACTCTTTTATCAGAGTCTAATAAAGTTGTTTTTAAGGTCGCAACTAAATCTACAAAAGGGCAAATAAAAAAAAGCGTGGAAGAAATATTTAAAGTGAAAGTAAAGACGGTTAATACATTAAGAAGAAAAGGAAAAAAAACAAATTTTAGAAATTTTAAAGGAAAGAGAAAAGATTTTAAGCACGCGATTATTACACTTGAAGAAGGTCAAACTATTGACACAATGAGTGGCGTTTAGAGAATTAACTATGGCATTAAAACAATACAAACCAACAAGCCCAGGGCAAAGAGGTCTCGTACTAGTAGATAAATCGCATTTATCAAAAGATAGACCATTAAAAAAACTAACAGAAGGCCTTTCTTCAAAGGCAGGAAGAAATAATAAGGGTAGGATTACATCAAGAAGACGTGGCGGGGGGCATAAAAGAATATATAGAAAAATCGATTTTAAGAGGGATAAAATTGATATAAAAGGTACTGTCGAAAAGTTAGAATATGACCCTAATAGAACAGCATTTATAGCGCTAATAAAATATGAAGATGATGAATATAGGTACATAATTGCTCCACAAAGACTTTCAGTTGGAGACATAATTACCTCAGGACCAAACTCTGATATCAAACCCGGCAATGCACTTCCTATGACTAAAATTCCAATAGGGACAATTATTCATAATATTGAGATGAAGCCTGGCAAGGGAGGTCAATTAATTAGATCTGCTGGCACTTTTGCGCAATTAGCTGGTAGAGATCAGGGAATGGCAATTTTGAGATTAACATCAGGTGAGCAAAGATTAGTACCCGCAGATTGCTATGCTACAATTGGAGCTGTTTCCAATCCTGATAATTCAAATACAAAATTAGCTAAAGCTGGAAGAAATAGATGGAAAGGTAAAAGACCATCTGTCAGGGGAGTTGTTATGAATCCAGTAGATCATCCTCATGGGGGAGGTGAAGGAAAAACTTCTGGCGGTCGTCACCCAGTTTCACCGTGGGGCGTTCCAACAAAAGGTAAAAAAACACGATCAAATAAAAGCTCTGATAAATTTATTGTAAGAAGCAGGCATCAAAGAAGGAAGAGAAGGTAGTTATGGGAAGATCAGTTTGGAAAGGACCTTATGTAGAAAGCTATGTTATTAAAAAAGCTGAAGCAGCAAGAGAGGCAGGAAGAAAAGATGTTATAAAGATATGGAGTAGGCGATCTACTATTTTACCTCAATTTGTTGGTCTAAATTTTGGTGTTCATAATGGTCAAAAATTTATTCCTGTTTTGATCAGCGAAGATATGGTTGGTCACAAATTTGGAGAATTTGCTCCGACTAGGACTTTTTATGGACATATGGCAGATAAATCTGCAAAGAGAGATTAAATGAATAAAGTTGACGAAAATAAGAATATTAATATCTCTAAAGCAATAGGAAAAATGATACGTGTTAGTCCTTATAAATTAAACCTTGAAGCAAAATCAATTAGAGGAAAGAAGGTAGATGAAGCTTTGTCTTATTTAGAATTTTCTAAGAGAAGAATTTCACAAACAGTGAAATCAACACTTGAGAGCGCAATAGCTAACGCAGAAAACAACCATGCTTTAGATATAGATAAACTTTATGTTGATGAAGCATTTGTTGGAAAAAATATGGTAATGAAAAGGTGGAGAGCGAGAGCAAGGGGTCGTGCAGCTAAGATTTTAAAACCTTTTAGCCAAATAACAATTATTTTAAAAGAAGATAATAAAAAGGAAGATTAGAATGGGTCAAAAAGTTAATCCTATAAGTATGAGGTTAGGTATAAATAGAACATGGGATTCTAGATGGTACGCTGGAAAGAATGAATATTCTACTCTTCTAAAAGAAGATATTAATATGAGAAAAATGATTTTTAAGGACCTAAAAAATGCTGCAATTTCTAAGGTTGTAATTGAAAGACCACATAGAAAATGCCTTGTTACTATTTCCTCAGGAAGGCCTGGATTAATTATAGGAAAAAAAGGTTCGGAAATTGAAAATTTAAGAAAAAAACTTCAGAAACTTACCTCATCAGATGTTGTTGTTAATATTGTTGAAGTAAGAAAACCTGAAGTAAATGCAACTCTAGTTGCAGAGAATATTGCCCAACAACTTGAAAGAAGAGTTGGTTTTAGAAAGGCTATGAAAAGAGCTGTACAATCTGCCATGCGATTAGGTGCCAAGGGTATAAGAATAAATTGTGGTGGTAGGCTTGGGGGAGCAGAAATAGCAAGAACTGAATGGTATAGAGAAGGTAGGGTGCCTCTTCATACTCTTCGTTCGGATGTTGATTATGGTGTAGCTTCTGCATTCACCACTTATGGAATATGTGGAATTAAAGTTTGGATTTATCATGGAGATATTATGGAGCATAATCCTTTTGCAAAAGAAGAAGCTTCCGAAGATAAAAATTTTGAGCAAAAATCAAGGATTTAAGAAAAAAAATGTTACAACCAAAGAAAACTAAATATAGAAAAGCTCATAAAGGTAGAATAAAAGGAAGGGCAAAAGGCGGGACAACCTTAAATTTTGGCTCGTATGGGTTAAAAGCTTTAACAGCTGAAAGAGTTACTTCTCGTCAAATTGAGGCAGCAAGAAGAGCAATAACTAGACACATGAAAAGAGCTGGAAAGGTTTGGATTAGAATTTTTCCAGATGTTCCAGTTTCAAAGAAACCAACAGAGGTTAGAATGGGTAAGGGCAAGGGAACACCAGAATTTTGGGCTGCAAAAGTTAAGCCAGGAAGAATTATGTTTGAAATAGACGGAGTCTCGCCTGAAATTGCACATGCAGCTTTAAATCTAGGGTCCTCTAAATTACCTGTTCAAACTAAAATTATAATCAGGCCTGGAGAAGGTAATAAGTAATGGCAAAGAAAAAAAAGAATATAAAAGATATGTCAAAAGATCAACTCGTAGATCAAGTAAATGCTTTTAAGAAAGATTTATTTAATTTAAAAATTGAAATCTTATCAGGTCAAATTGCTGATACATCAAAGGTTTCTAAATTAAAGAAAGATATAGCCAGAGCGAAGACATTAATTAGTAATTTTAATAAGGAATCGGAGTCATCAAATGCCTAAGAGAATTCTTAAAGGAACAGTAGTGAGCAATAAGGCGGATAAAACTTTAACTGTAAAAGTTGAAAGAAGATTTATAGATCCATTTTTTAAAAAAACTGTAAGAAGTTCCAAGAGCTATAAAACTCATGATGAGAATAATAAATATAAAATTGGAGACATTGTTAGAATTCAAGAGTGCCGACCAATTTCGAAAACTAAGACTTGGGTTGTTTTAGAGGATTAAAATATTAAGGTTTTACTATGATACAAATGCAGTCAAAATTAGATGTAGCAGATAACTCAGGGGCAAAAACTGTCCAATGTATAAAAGTGCTTGGCGGCTCAAAAAGGAGAACCGCATCTGTAGGCGATATCATTGTTGTTTCAGTTAAAGAGGCTATACCAAGGGGAAGAGTAAAAAAAGGTGAAGTTCTTAAGGCGGTAATTGTTAGAACAAAAAAGGAAGTCAGAAGAGATGATGGAAGTGCAATTAGATTTGATTCAAATGCTGCTGTTTTAGTAAATGCTCAAGGTGAACCAATTGGAACAAGAATTTTTGGCCCTGTAACAAGAGAGTTAAGGTCCAGAAATCTTATGAAAATTGTTTCTCTGGCTCCGGAGGTAATCTAATGGCATCAAAAATTAAAAAAGGAGATAAAGTTTTTGTTATTACCGGAAAGGATAAAGGTAAAGAAGGTGAAGTGCTTAGGATTTTGAGCAATAACAAAGCTTTTGTCCAAGGTATTAATTTAGTAAAGAAGCACAAGAAACCTTCTCAAGAGGATGAGGGGGGTATTATCAATCAAGAGAATCCAATAAATTTATCTAACTTAATGCTAATTGATTCAAAAAGTAAAAAACCTACTCGAGTTGGTTTTAAGAAAAATAAAAAAGATGTGATGATGAGGTTTTCAAAAAAGTCAGGAGATTTTATAAATGGCTAATATTCAAATTCCAAGGCTTCAAAAAATATACATAGAAGAATGCACTCCAGAATTGATAAAAACTTTTGGATATAAAAATGTTATGGAAATTCCCAAAATAAATAAAATTGTTTTAAATATGGGAATAGGTGAAAATGTAACTGACAGTAAAAAAATTAATTCTGCTTATGATGCCCTTGAAGCTATTTCGGGACAAAAGCCAATTAAAACAATAGCTAAAAAGGCTATAGCCGGTTTTAAGTTAAGAGAAGGTCTTCCAGTTGGTGTTAAGGTTACTTTAAGAAAAAAAATGATGTTTGAATTTATAGATAGGCTTATTAATATAGCTTTACCTAGGGTTAGAGATTTCAGAGGCTTGAATTCTAAAAGTTTTGATGGAAATGGTAATTATGCATTTGGAATTAAAGAGCATATTGTTTTCCCTGAAATTAACTATGAGTCAGTTACAGATGTTTGGGGTATGGATGTTATAATTTCAACATCAGCAAAAAATGATACTGAAGCATTAGCATTATTAAAAGGCTTTAATTTTCCTTTTGGAAATTAATTATGAGGTATTAGAAATGGCAAAAACAAGTTTAGTTCAAAGAGATATAAAAAGAAGAAAGCTTTGGAAAAAGTATAAGGAAAAGAGAGCCATCCTTCTTGCTGTTGCAAATAATAAATCTGCTTCTGCAGAGGATCGTTTTGAAGCAAGGCTTAAGCTAACTAAACTACCTAGAAATTCATCTAAATCAAGAATTAGAAATCGATGTTCGTTAACCGGAAGACCAAGAGCTGTTTATAGAAAATTTGGATTATCAAGAATAGCTTTAAGAGAATTGGCTTCCGATGGAAAACTACCTGGTGTAGTTAAATCTAGTTGGTGAGGTAAAAAATGAATATTAATGATCCAGTTGGGGATATGATAACAAGAATAAGAAATGCCTATTCAAGAGGTAAAGAAACTGTTGATTCTCCAAGTTCAAATTTAAGAATTAATGTTTTAGATGTATTAAGAGATGAAGGTTTTATACGTGGTTATTCTCAAACTGATTTCGATAATGGAAAATCAGAAATAAAAATTGATCTTAAGTATCATGAAGGTAAGTCTGTAATTAAAGAAATTAATAGAGTTTCTAAACCCGGTAGAAGAGTTTACTCATCTGTTAGTAGTATGCCGCTTGTAAGAAATGGTCTTGGTATTTCTATTGTCTCTACATCAAAAGGCGTAATGTCTGATAAAAAAGCCAGGAATAATAATGTTGGCGGTGAAATATTGTGTGTCGTTTTTTAATTTAATGGTTTGTTATGTCTAGAATTGGTCAAAAAATAATTGAAATCCCTGAGAATGTTGAAGTAAATCTATCTCCGAAAGAGATAAAATTAGTTGGTCCTAAAGGAGAGTTGATAGCTCCAATATTTGAAGGAGCAGAAATTAAAATTAATGATAATCAAATTTCAGTAACAAAAAAGGTTGATGGCGTCGGCTTTTCTGATAACTGGGGTCTTCAAAGAACATTAATATTTAATAATATAATGGGAGTTAGTGAAGGTTTTGTTAAAAAATTAGAAATTAATGGTGTTGGATATAGAGCGCAAATGAAAGGAAAGAATTTACAACTTTCCCTTGGCTTTAGCCATGATATTAACTATGAGCCACCTGAAGACATTAAAATTGAAACTCCAACGCAAAATGAAGTGTTGGTGAGTGGAATTGATAAACAAAAAGTTGGACAAGTTGCAGCTGAAATTAGAGCTTATAAACCACCAGAACCATACAAAGGAAAAGGTGTTAAATATGAAAATGAATATATTTTTAGAAAAGAAGGTAAGAAAAAGTAATTGTGATGGTAAAAACTAGTACAAAATTGAGAAGAAAAAATCGAGTCAGAAAGAAATTAAAAAGTATTTCTAATGATAAATACAGGCTTAGCGTTTTTAGGTCTTCTAAGCATATTTATGCGCAGATAATTGATGATGCTTCTGGCAGGACACTTGTCTCAGCTTCATCTCTTGATAAAGAAAATAAATTACTAGGTAATAATCTTAAATCTGCTGCTACTGTTGGCTCCATTATCGCTAAACTTGCAACTGATGCAGGCATTAATGAAGTATATTTTGACCGTGGTAATTATAAATTTCATGGAAGAATTAAAGCTTTGGCTGATGGCGCAAGAGAATCAGGTTTAAATTTTTAGGAGATTATTTTGACTGTACAAGAAAATAAAATTCAGGAATCAGAAAGTGACTTTATTGATAGGTTGGTTTTTATCAATAGAGTTGCAACAGTTGTAAAAGGCGGAAGAAGATTTAGCTTTGCTGCATTAGTTGTTGCGGGAAATCAAAAAGGTCATGTTGGTTTTGGTCATGGTAAAGCAAGAGAAGTTCCAGAAGCTGTAAAAAAAGCTAATGATTCAGCTAAGATCTCTTTAATAAAAATTCCTTTAAAAGAAGGCAGAACCTTACACCATGATATTGAAGGTAGACATGGAGCAGGTAGAGTTATTTTAAGGTCAGCACCTCCTGGAACAGGAATTATTGCAGGTGGTCCAATGCGTGCAGTTTTTGAAGTTCTAGGGGTTCAAGATGTTGTTGCAAAATCTATTGGCTCATCGAATCCTTATAATATGGTTAGGGCTACTATTAATGGTCTTTCAAAAATTAATAGCCCTAAACAAGTTGCAGCTAGAAGAGGAAAGAAAGTTAATGAAATAGTGACTAAATTAGATAAAGAAGAAGATTTAACCTCCGAGAATTAATTATGAAAAAAATTAAAATTAAACAAATTGCTAGCTCATTAAGAAGGCAGCCTATACAAAAAAAGAATTTGATAGGCTTGGGGTTAAATAAGGTTAATAAAGTTGTTGAATTAGAAGATACTCCTTCAATTAGAGGAATGATCAATAAAGTTAACCATTTAGTTAAAATTATATCAGAGAAATAATTATGAGATTAAATGAATTAAAAGATAATCCTGGAGCAAGAAAATCTAAGCTTAGAGTTGGAAGAGGTATAGGCTCAGGAAAAGGTAAGACAGCCGGAAGAGGTCATAAAGGTCAGAAATCAAGATCTGGAGTTGCAATAAAAGGTTTTGAAGGCGGTCAAATGCCTATTCATATGCGCTTGCCTAAAAGAGGCTTTAATAATTATACAAGAAAAACCTACGTAGAAATAACCACAGGTAAATTACAATCTTTTGTTGATAAAGGTTTATTGAGTACAGATAAGATAATAACAGAAAAAGATATTTTTGATAATTGCAAAGTTAAGAAAAGACGGGATGGAATTAAACTTCTAAATAAAGGCGAGATTAAATCTAAAATTAATATATCCGTATCGAAAGCGACTCAGTCAACTATAGAATTAATAAAAAAGGCTGGAGGGGATGTTTCAACTCTCGAAGAGCCTAAGAGAAAAAGAAACAGAAAAATTAAAAAAACAAAAAAATCTCAAGAACAAATCTCCAAAACTGATAGCGCTGAATCTGAAGAAAAAGGCGAAAACAAGAGCGATAATGCATCTAAGGATGTAAGTAATAATGTATCAGAAAAATCTTCAGACAATAACGAAACCGAAGAGTCTTAGATGGCCTCAGTTGCAGAACAACTAGCGTCTAATATTAGCTTTTCTGCATTTAAAAATGCAACAGAGTTAAAAAAGAGAATATGGTTTACTCTTTTGGCTTTGTTAGTTTATAGGTTGGGTACCTATCTTCCTCTTCCAGGCATTAATATAGATACGTTAAGGCAGATTTTTGACCAAAACCAATCAGGTATATTAGGAATATTTAATATGTTTGCAGGCGGTGCTGTAGGAAGAATGGCAATTCTTTCATTAGGCATAATGCCTTATATTACATCATCAATTATTATTCAGTTAGTGGTTCCGGTCGTTCCAAAATTAAATTATTTAAAGAAAGAGGGTGGAGAGCAAGGAAGAAGACAAATTAATCAATACACAAGGTACGGGACAGTTTTTTTGGCAACAATACAAGCTTGGGGGATCGCAGTTGGTCTTGAAGGGGCAACTGGCGTTGTAATTGATCCTGGTTTATTCTTTAAAGTTTCAGCTGTAATTACTCTTGTTGGAGGAACAATATTTTTGATGTGGCTAGGCGAACAAATTACATCTAGAGGTCTGGGTAACGGGATATCCTTATTGATTTTTGCCGGAATAATTGCCGAACTTCCTGCTGCACTTTTTGGAACACTTCAATTGGGAAGACAAGGGGCATTATCCGGAGCTTTGATTATTGGTTTAATTTTCTTGGTTGTAATAATTCTTACTTTTGTTGTTTTTATGGAGAGAGCACAAAGAAGATTAATTGTACAATACCCAAAAAGACAAATTGGTAATAAAATGTTTGGAGGAGATAATTCTCATCTACCATTAAAACTTAATACTGCAGGAGTCATACCTCCTATTTTTGCATCATCTTTATTGCTTATGCCTATCACTATAGCAAACTTTTCTACCACTCAAGGTGATTCATGGTTAAATACAATTACAGCTATGCTTGGAAGAGGTCAAACATTATACATGCTAATATATGCGGGTTTAATTGTTTTCTTTTGCTATTTTTATACTGCTATCGTTTTCAATCCTGCTGACACAGCTGATAATTTAAAAAAGCAAGGTGGATTTATTCCTGGGGTTAGGCCAGGAGATAAAACCGCAGAATACATAGATTTTATCCTGACCAGGTTAACAGTTGTAGGCGCAACTTACCTAGTTTTAGTTTGTTTACTCCCAGAATTTTTAATATCTAGTTATGCCGTACCCTTCTATTTCGGCGGAACTTCAATCCTTATTATTGTTAATGTTGCCATGGATACTATGACCCAATTCCAAGGTTACTTGTTTGCCCATCAATATGAAGGTTTGCTTAAAAAATCTAGATTAGCCTCAAGAAGACGCTCATGATAATTGTTTTACTTGGACCGCCGGGATCGGGAAAAGGAACTCAGGCAGATTTTATTCAAAAAAAACTAAATATTCCCCATCTATCAACTGGAGATATTCTTAGGAAATCAGTAAAAGACGGCACTAAACTTGGAAATACCGTTGAAAAAATTATGGCTAATGGGGAGTTAGTCTCTGATGAAATTATTCTGGGTGTAATAAAAGAGAGAGTTATTCAAAATGATTGTAAGCCAGGATTTATTTTAGATGGATATCCAAGAAATGTTAAACAGGCTGAATCTCTTAACATAGTTCTTGAAGAAATTAATAAAGAAATTGATAGAATTATCCTGCTTGATGTTAATTTTGATTCTCTAAAATCAAGAATTGAAAATAGAACTAAAGAAAATGCCAGTGAAATAAGAGCTGATGATACATCAGAAATCTTAATAAAGAGGTTGGAGGAATATGAAAAACAAACTGCGCCACTAGAACTTTATTATAAAAATAATATAAATTTTAATAAAATCAATGGTATGGAATCAATTTCTAATGTATCACTTAATATAGAAAAATTTTTAGATATTACGAATTAGATAGTTGACTGTATTAAATTGGAAGCTATAATCCGCAAATTCGTCTTTATTATTAAAATTTAATATTTTGGAGGCTTTCTTGGCTCGTATTTCAGGAGTAAATATACCTACAAATAAGAAGGTTTCTGTAGGGCTAACTTATATTCACGGTATTGGTCAAAAATCTGCTATAGATATATGCGATAAAGCTGGTGTTGAGAAAGA
>MDTC01177074.1_pt1 | contig 13347 bp, 9 predicted proteins | sample 811181 | NCBI WGS metagenome assembly MDTC01 (sample SAMN05326644, study PRJNA326480) | marine metagenome | isolation source: seawater | place: Pacific Ocean: North | collected 2011
CATGCGCGTGACGGCACCGACGATGACCGCGCCCATCGTGGCGTAGACGGTGGCCCAGACCAGCCCGGAGATCAGGTTGAACGCGAGAAAGCGCAGACGCGGGATGCCAACCAGCCCCAGTGCGAACGGGATCACCGTGCGCATGCCGATCGCGAAGCGGAAACCCAGCATGGTGATGTACTGGTGCCGGATGACGAAATCCCGCACCCGCATCGCCCGTCGCGCGAAGCCGGGGTGTGACTCCATCCATCGCGGCCCCAGCGTGCGACCCGCGTAGAACCACAGCTGGTCGCCCAGCACCGCGCCGATCCAGCCGGCGACGATCACATCGCGTAGCGGGAAGTAGCCGTTGTGGGCCAGGAACACGGCCAGAAGCAGTGCGGCTTCGCCTTCGAAGATCGTTCCGATGACGACGGCGAAGATTCCATATTCGGCGACGGCGGCTTCCATCGCACAAGAATAGGGCAGTTGACGCCTTCAGGCGCGTTACCAGCGTGTCTGGCCCCAGCGCTCCGGGTGCGCCCAGTATTTCGGGTTGAGCCAGTCTGGCGTGGCCTTGTAGCTGGCGATGTCGAAGGACCAGACCTCGAAGGCCTCGGAGCGTGCGAGCACGCTGAGCCCCAGTGCGATCAGTTCCCGGTCGAAGCCGTCGTGCCGGGGTGTCAGCAGGAGCAGATGCGCGGCGCCCAGATCGCGCCAATGCGCGAGTTCGCGCGCGTCAGGACTGCCTGACCGCAGGTCGAGCAGGGCCAGTTCGACCCGTGCCGATGGCCGATCGATCCAGTCCAGCGACGGGGTTCTTGCGCGCAGGGCCCGCGGCAGTCCGGGGTCCGGACTGTCGATCCACGCCTCGTAACGATCTTCCGCGGACAGCAGGGGGCGGATCAACTCCGCCAGCATGTCGGGCAGTTGCTCACTCATGGGGCAATCCGGTGTTCGCGGGCGGTCATGACACAAAAAAAGCCCCCGGCCGTCCAGTGACGACCGGGGGCGTTGGTCCGCGATCAACCGCTATTCGAGGATCTTCAACTCGACGCGGCGGTTCAGCTCCCGGCCCTCGGCCGTATCGTTCGGAGCCACCGGTTCGGCTTCACCGTAACCCTGCACCTCCATGCGGGCCGCGTCCACGCCACGCTCGGTCAGATACTCCTTGACCGACTGGGCGCGCTGCTTGGACAGCTTGGCGTTGTAGGCGTTGGAACCCAGGCTGTCGGTGTGGCCACCGATCTCGACGTCCACCGACTCGATGGAGAGCAGGGCGTCGCCCACGGTGTCGAGAATCGCCTTGGCGTTCGGCGTCAGGCGTGCCGAATCCAGATCGAAGGTCACCCCGCGCAGGATCACGGACTGCGTGACGGCGCAGCCGTCGGCGTCGACCTGATCACCCGGTTGCGGAATGCGGCAGTCGTTGGTCAGCGCGCAACCATCGGCGAGCACCTCGACGCCGGCCGGCGTGTTCGGGCACTGATCCAGGTTGTTCAGCACGCCGTCATTGTCACCGTCCAGCGAGCAGCCCTTGGCGTCGACCGCCTGACCTGCCGGCGTGCCCGGGCACTGATCCTTGCTGTCCAGCACGCCGTCGCCGTCGGAATCACGTTCACAGCCGCGCGAATCCACCTTCGCGCCGGCCGGCGTGCCGGGGCAGGCGTCCGCGTCGTCGTTCACGCCGTCGTTATCCGAATCCTGCACGACGGGCACCAGCGCGGCTTCCTCGGCTTCCTTCTCCGCGGCGAGCGTGGCCGCGGACTTGCCGATCGTCACGTGCAGTCCCAGCGCGGCAACCGCCTCGTAGAAGCCGTCGTTGCCGGTGGTGCCGGCATCGCGGCGGCTGTGCGAATCGTAGCGATACATCGCCTGGCCGCGCACGTAGATGCGATCGGAGAAGACCGGGAAGATCGCGCCGATGCCGATGTCGCCGACCGTGCTGTCGTAGTTGGCCGGTCCACCAGCCGCCGGGTGCACCTCGGTCGTGCCGTGGCTGACGCCGATGATCCCGAACACGGGCAGCTTCTCGCGGTTCGGGAACAGCAGGAAGGACGCGCCGAAGCCCTTGAGCTCTGCACTGTCGTCGACCGTGGAGTCCTCATAGTCGGCTTCGGACAGCCAACCGGTGAGTTCGAAGTTCAGGCCGCTGGTCAGCGGCTTGCCGACGGACAGCACGCCGCCGATCGCGTCATCGAGCAGTCGATCATCGTCGACCAGCGTGTACATTGCCATCGGCGCGACGTAGAAGCGTTTGTCTTCCTGCTGCGCCTGAACCTGCGCGGTCATGCCGGCAAGCAGGACTGCAGCAACGCCGGTGGCCACCAATCGACTGATCATTCGTTTTCCCCCAATGCGGATGTTATTCACGTCTCGTCCCTCACGTGCTGTCGGTTGTTCCTTCAACCTCACTGACGCCTATTGTGCGACAGTTCAATCACGGATTGTTAACACGCGGTTCACCGGGTCGCAACCGCGGTTTCCCCTGACGCAATCGCCCGTGATGACGCCTTCGGATGGCTTGTGTATCCTTCCGCGCCCTTTTTCGGAATCCCGGTGAGCCCCGCTCCCATGGAACCCAATCAGATTTCTCAGGAGATCACGGCCCTGAAGGCGCGCTTCGACGCACTTCGGGGCTATCTTTGACGCACCGGCCAAACGCGAGCGTCTCGACGAGGTATTGGCCGAGCTCGGCCAGCCCGACGTCTGGAACGAGCCCGAGCGAGCGCAGGAGCTGGGCAAGGAGAAGGCCCGGCTGGAAGCCACGCTGGAGCCGCTGGAACAGTCCGTGACCGGATTGGACGACGCCGAGGAGTTGCTGGAGCTCGCGCTGGAGGAATCCGACGACGAGGTGTTGCAGCAGATCATCGGTGACGTGACCCGCATCGCCAGGGCTGCCGAGACGCTGGAGTTCCAGCGCATGTTCAACGGCGAGCTGGACGAATCCAACTGCTTTGTCGACATCCAGGCGGGGTCTGGTGGCACCGAAGCCCAGGACTGGGCCGAGATGCTGCTGCGCATGTACCTGCGCTGGTGCGAGCGTCGCGGGTTCGAGACCGAATTGCTGGAATGCTCCGCCGGCGAAGTCGCGGGGATCAAGAGCGCGTCGGTGCGGGTGTCCGGCGGCTACGCCTACGGCTGGCTCCGGACCGAAACCGGCGTGCACCGGCTGGTGCGCAAGTCGCCGTTCGATTCCGGCGCACGTCGTCACACCTCGTTCGCGGCGGTCTTCGTGTCACCGGAGATCGATGACTCCGTCGAGGTGGAGATCAATCCGGCCGATCTGCGCATCGATGTCTACCGGGCCAGCGGCGCCGGCGGCCAGCACGTCAACCGCACGGAATCGGCGGTTCGCATCACCCACGGCCCCAGCGGCGTCGTGGTGCAATGCCAGAGCGAGCGCTCGCAGCATCAGAACAAGGATCGCGCGATGAAGCAGCTCAAGGCCAAGCTGTACGAACTGGAGATGCAGAAGCGCAGCGCTGATGCCCAGGCCCTGGAGGACAGCAAGTCCGACATCGGCTGGGGCAGCCAGATTCGCTCCTACGTGCTGGACCAGTCGCGGATCAAGGATTTGCGCACCAATGTCGAGGTGGGCAACACCCAGGCCGTGCTGGACGGCGATCTCGACCCGTTTATCGAAGCGTCCCTGAAGCAGGGCGTGTGATCATTCGCTCCGCCGCGGCGGAGCCCGACCGAAGCTGACCGATGACCGATACGCCCGAACAGACCCCGCAGGCCGAGGCCGCCGAGGACGAGAACAAGCTGATCGCCCAGCGTCGGGAGAAGCTGGCCGAGCTGCGCCAGGGCGAGGGAGCGGCGTTCCCGAACGATTTTCGCCGCGACGCGCTGGCCGCCGATTTGCACGGCATGTACGGCGAACGCGACGCCGAGACGCTGGAAGGCCTGAGCGCCACGGTGGCGATCGCCGGTCGCATCATGAGCCGGCGGATCATGGGCAAGGCCAGCTTCGTCGACATCCAGGACTCGTCCGGCCGCATTCAGCTTTTCGTGCGCAAGAATGATCTGCCCGAGGGCGTCTACGACGCGTTCAAGGGCTGGGATATCGGCGATGTGGTCGGCGCCACCGGCCGCGTGTTCAAGACCAAGGCCGGCGAGCTGTCCGTCTGGTGCGACAGCCTGCGCCTGCTGACCAAGTCGCTGCGCCCGCTGCCGGAGAAGTGGGCCGGGCTCACCGACACCCAGACCCGCTATCGCCAGCGCTATGTCGATCTGATCGTCAACCCGGATGTGCGCGAGGTGTTCCGCAAGCGCGCCGCCATCGTCCGCTTCATCCGCCACTTCATGGACAGCCTCGGCTACCAGGAAGTGGAAACGCCGATGATGCAGCCGCTGCCCGGCGGCGCCGCGGCCAAGCCCTTCGTGACGCATTACAACGCGCTGGGCAGTGATTTCTATCTGCGCATCGCACCGGAGCTGTACCTCAAGCGGCTGGTGGTCGGCGGCATCGAGCGTGTCTACGAGATCAACCGCAATTTCCGGAACGAGGGTGTGTCCACGCGCCACAATCCGGAATTCACCATGCTGGAGTTCTATCAGGCCTACGCGGACTACAACGACCTGATGGACCTGACCGAGACCATGCTTCGGGACCTGGCGCTGTCGGTGACCGGTGACAGCGTCGTGGTCTACCAGGGCGAGTCCTACGACCTTGGCCAGCCGTTCACGCGGCTGACGCTGCGTGATTCGCTGCTGGCGTACAACGACGATCTGGATGCGAGCAAGCTCGAAGATGTTGACTACCTGAAGGCGCAGCTTGAGCGCCACGGCGTGCCGGTGCCCAAGGATGCGGGCTTCGGCAAGCTGCAGCTCGAACTGTTCGAGAAAACCGTCGAGGACCGGCTGATGCAGCCGACCTTCATCACCGAGTATCCGACCGAGGTGTCGCCGCTGGCACGCCGCAGTGATGCCAACCCGGACGTGACCGACCGTTTCGAGTTCTTCCTGGCCGGGCGCGAGATCGCCAACGGATTCTCGGAGCTCAACGACCCGGAGGATCAGGCCGAGCGCTTCAAGGCCCAGGTGGCCGCGAAGGCCGGTGGCGACGACGAGGCCATGGCCTTCGACGCCGACTACATCCGGGCGCTGGAGTACGGCCTGCCGCCCACGGCCGGCGAGGGCATCGGCATCGATCGTCTGGTGATGTTCCTGACCGACTCGCCGTCGATTCGCGACGTGTTGCTGTTCCCGCAGCTTCGTCAGGTGACCGAGGGCGGCTAGCCCGGCGGAGGATCGGACATCGGGTCCGGTCGCCCTGCTTGAAAGCGCCGCGGCGCACGCTAAGGTGCGATGCTCGTGTCGCGGAGCGACGGCCGGGTTCGGTCGCCGATTGCAGCAAAGGAGAGCGTCCATGGCAGGGAAGCGTCATCTGGTCCGTTTGATTGTCGTCCTGGTGGTCATCATTGGCCTGATCCTGCTGGTCAGGCAGCTGATGTTCCCCGAGGCGGCGACGCTCCCCGTCGAGGCAGGGCAGGGGCCCGATCCGACCCTGCCGCCGCCGACCAAGACGCTGATGCCCACGGTCAACGTGGCCCCCGCGGTGGGCTGGCCGCTGGATGCCGCGCCCACCGCGGCGCAAGGTTTGCGGGTGACCGCGTTCTCCACCGGGCTGGAACACCCGCGCTGGCTTTATCGCCTGCCCAACGGCGACATTCTGGTCGCCGAGTCCAACGCCCCGGCCAAGGACAGTGGCGGATTGAAGGACTGGGTCGCCGGCAAGATCATGGCGCGAGCCGGTGCCGGCGTGACCAGCCCGGACCGGATCACGCTGCTGCGCGACACCGACGGCGATGGCTCCGCGGACGAGCGTTCCAAGTTCCTGGAAGAACTGCACTCGCCGTTCGGGATGGCGCTGATCGGCGACGACTTCTACGTCGCCCACGCCGATTCGGTCTGGCGCTACGAGTATCCCGATGGTGCCCTGGTGATCGATGACCCGGGCGAGAAGGTCGTCGACCTGCCTGCCGGGATCAATCATCACTGGACCAAGAATCTGCTTGCCAGCCCGGACGGCTCCAGGCTTTACGTGGCGGTGGGGTCGAACAGCAACGTTGGCGAACGCGGCATGGCGGCCGAGGAAGGCCGCGCGGCGATCTGGGAGCTGGACGTGGCCAGCGGCGAGATGCGCCTGTTCGCCACCGGTCTGCGCAATCCCGTCGGCATGGACTGGGAGCCGGAGACGGGTGCGCTGTGGACCGTGGTCAACGAACGTGACGAGATCGGCAGCGATCTGGTGCCGGATTACGCCACCTCGGTTCAGGACGGCGGCTTCTACGGCTGGCCGTACAGCTACTACGGCCAGCATGTCGATGCGCGCGTCCAGCCGCAGAAACCGGAGCTGGTCGAGCGCGCCATCGTGCCGGACTATGCACTCGGTGCACACACCGCCTCGCTGGGACTGACCTTCGCCGATGAATCGGGGCTCGGGGACGGCTGGCGACAGGGCATGTTCATCGGCCAGCACGGCTCCTGGAACCGGCGGCCGAAAAGCGGCTACAAGGTGATCTACGTGCCGTTCGAGAATGGCAGCCCCGCGGGCAAGCCGGTCGACGTGCTGACAGGCTTTCTCAGCGACGACGAGGAAGCGCTTGGCCGGCCCGTCGGCGTGATCTTCGATGCCGCCGGCAGCCTGCTGGTGGCCGATGACGTTGGCAACACGATCTGGCGAGTCAGCGCTGCCGACGGCGGATCCTGACCGCTCAGCCGAGCAGATGGGCGATGGATACGCCCACCAGGGTGCCGCCAGCGTAACCCAGCGTGCCGACCAGCACGGCCGGCGTGACCAGTCCGGGCCAGTGCTTGCCGGCTGCCATCGCCGCCGCCGTCGTGGGTCCGCCCAGGTTGGCGTTGGAGGCGACGACCAGTTCCGGCAGTGACAGGCCCGCGATCCGGCCGGCGATCAGCATGACCAGCAGATGGATGCTCAGCACCCCGGCGGCCAGGAAGAACACGGTGGGGCCCGCCGACATCGCCACCCAGATGTTCGCGCTGGCGCCGATGGTCGCGAAGAACACCTGCATCAGCAGATAGCCGAAGGGTTCGGCGGCCGTTAGACGCCGCGCGGTGGGCGGGCGCAGTGTCGCCACTGCCACCGACAGTACCGTGATGATCAGCACCGCCGATCCGCGCACCCCGGTGAGCGTCTGCATGCCGTAGCCAATGGCGCAGACGATCGCGGCGAAGGCCAGACCGCTGGCCAGCGAGCCGGTGTCGGCGTCGGGCGTGTCGGTGCCGGCTTGTTCGGTGATCGCGGCCGCGGGCGGACGAAAGCGGCGGGCGATCAGCGGGATGCCGGGCAGCGCGAACAGAATCACGAAGAACACCGTCATCAGCAGATTGTCCGCGGCGACAGCGGCGCTGAGGATCGCGCCGTCGGTCAGATTCACCGCCTGCGCGGTCGCGGCGAAGTTCATCGACCCGCCGATGTAGGTCGCGGCGAACACCGCGGACAGCTGCGCATCCAGTTCCCCCAGCGGCAGCAGGCTGCGCATGACCAGCACGCCGGCCACCGTACCCGCCGCGCCGATCACGAACGCCAGCAGCATCGGGCCGGATTCGCGGGCGATGCGGCGCAGGTCGGCGCGCAGCAGCAACAGCGGAATCGCCAGCGGGACGGCGATGCTCCAGACCTGATCGTAGATTGGTGCCGCCACCGGCACGACGCCGGTGTTGGTCAGCACGAAGGTGACCAGAATCGACACCACCGCGCCGGACACCCGGCTTCCCCAGGGCTGGCGATCGGCCCACAGGCCCACGGCCGCCGCCGTCAGCAGAATGGCCAGTAACAGCCAAGTCTGATCGGCCGAAATCAGCGCCGTCTCGTTCATGATCCTCTCCCCGATCTTGTCGTCCCCGTCCCGCGAGGCATCCGCTCCCGTCGAATGCTCGCGGCCCCAGTCTCCACGGGGACGTGTCAAGAAAGCGTGTGGGTCGCGGAATATCAGGCGCCGTGCTTGAATCCGTTCATGCGATGGACAGCCGTGGCAATCGTGGTGCTGGGAACGGCGTTCTGGTGGTTCACCGGGCGATTCGGTGAGCGGGGCGTGTCGGCTCCGGTTGCGCCCGCGTCGACACAATCGGCCGCTGCGAATAGCGGTGATGAGGCTCGGTTGCCACGAGCACCTTCCGATAAAGGGGATGCGGACGAGGGTGCGCCAAACAACAGCATGACGGCGTCGAGCCCCGCCGATTTCCCGAACCCGTGGTCAGCGCCCGGCGCCACTCCGACGGACGAGTCAAGCCAGATCGCTTCCGATCGGTCGGCCACGGGGCCCGGTAAGCACGACGAAGAGCTCGCTGAGCGAGATGTCGGCAACGAGGGTTCGTCCAACGACACTGCCGCAGTGTTGGATTCGAGCGACGAAGCTCCTTCTGATGATGAGGATGCGGGTACGCGTCCCTGCGATCCGATTGTCCCGGCCCATGACGGGAGCGCGTTTGACCTGCGCTCGGCCCACTCATTTGTTGAGGCCGGGGAGCAATGGGCGATCCGCTATGCCGGGCCTGCATCTCGCAACCCGAATTTCGCTGGCAGCAACAACTCCGGGAAGCAAACCGTTGAGCGTTTGTCGGACATGGTCTGCGACTTGCTGCCATGGACTGATGACCTGCCGGAAGCCCGCTATCGCCTGGTGCTTCTCAACACCGAGTCCGATGCGACGCTGTGGTTGGGCGAGCACTGGCTCAGCGACGGTGAGCGACTGGTACCCATCGACTCGGATGAGTACGCCCGGATGGCGCGCTTGTTCGAGAACCGTCGGGCATTCGACCTGGCCAACGGTCTGGAGCCGACGACAACGGCGCAATTCGAAGCGGATCTTGCCGCTCGGCGAGCGAGGGGGTCACCCGGAGGTGGGTGATGCTGTCAGTCGCGCGCCGCGTTCACGGGAAACCGGGCGGCGATCTCGCGCAGGTAGGCGTAGGCGCTCTTGTCCTTGGATGTGGCGTACATGGCGATGACCACGTCGCGCGCCGGTGACACGTACAGGGCCTGACCGTCGAAGCCGGACTTGAACAGGTCGCCGTCCGCAAACAGCGCGTCCCACTGGGCAAGCGCGTTGACGGGGCGCTCGCCGAGTCGACGTTGCGCCGCGGTCGCCGCCGCGGGCGTATTCAGATACGCCTGATTGCGCCCGCTGTCGGTGATGCGTTCGAGCACGCGGCGGGGCAGCACCGATTCGTCATGTCCGCTCGGCGTGAACAACAGGCCCAGCCGGCCCAGGTCGCGCAGGCGTGACGAAAACATGCCGTGAGCGATGGCCCGCCCATCGGGGGTCAGTCCGAGCAGTCCGTCGCCCTCGGCGCCGATGCGCGACCAGATGCGCCGGGTGACGACCTCGCCGAAACGCTGGCCGGTCGCGTGCTCGATCAGCAACGCCAGCACATTGGTATTGGCCGAGGAATAACCGTAGGCCGTCCCGGGCTCGCGGGCCGACCGCATCCGCCGCAGCGCCTGATCGTGCCCGATCGCCGCGTGGCCCGCGGGTGCTTGCAGGATGCCCTCGGCGTGGATCAGGCCACCGATGCCGGAGTCGGGATCGACATAGGCTTCCGCGCTGTCCAGCGCCGCGATCCCGCTGGTCATGTCGAGCACCTGACCCACCTGCACGCCATCCCAGCCGCTGTTCTTCAATTCGGGGAGATAGGCGACGACATTCCGGTCGCGCTCCAGCTGGCCCTCGTCGATGAGCAGTTCGGTCAGCACTCCGGCGAGCACCTTGGCCACCGACCACCACAGGTGGCTGTCGTCTTCCCGCATGCCGGGATAGCGTTCGAACACGATGTCGCCTTGGTGGATCACCAGCAGGCCCTGTATCCGGCTGCGCGGATCGTTCATCAGTGCGTCGAGCGTGAGGTGCCCCAGTGCCGTTTCCACCCGAACGGATCCGAGTTCCGGGCGGGCCCGACGGGGCATGACCCGGATACCGCCCGCGCGGGGGGTAACCTGGTGCGGGAAGAACTGCGCCATGTTCAGGTAGGCATAAAGCGCCTGATTCCCGCCGGTTGCGAGCTGCTGCGGAGCGAACTGCCCGAGCACTCGGGCCGCCTGATCGGCGGTGAAACCGTCGCGCGCGACCGAGACCGGCCACGGGGTGGGCGCCGGGTCCTGCGCGCGGGCCGCGCCGGTGGCAAGCAGCGTCAGCGCGACCAGGGCGAGGACACGTCGCATCACTGGAACTCCAGACCCAGGCGTGCCGTCATCGTCCTCGGCGCGTTGAGAATGTAGAAATCGCTGCCGACCGAGGATCCGATGATGTTCACCGGCGCCGTCTCGTTCGTCAGGTTCATCACGTTCAGTGCCAGCGACGGTCGGCCGGGCAGCGACGGCACGCTGAAGTTCAGCCCCAGGTTGACCGTGCCGTAGTCGTTGACCGTCTTGTCGCTGTCGATCTGGTAGTAGGTCTCACCGACGTAGGCGTAGCCGACCAGGGCCGACACGTTGACGGTCCAGTCGGGCGAGCCGACGAAGGCCAGATTCGCGCTGTACTGGTATTCGGCCGAACCCGGCAGCGGCGTGCCGGCCGGCACCACACTGTTTCCGGCCTCGAAGGGTTCGGTGGTGTGAGCGTCGACCATGCCCCCGCTCAGCGACAGGATCACGCCCGGGATCGGCGTGAGCCAGCGCAGGCTGGCTTCGATGCCGTCGCTTTCCGCGCTGCCGACGTTGTCGTAGTAGTTGATCTGGATCGCGTTCTTCAACACGACCAGGGCATCGGTGTAGTCGATGTGAAAGGCGGTGAGATCGAACTCCAGCAGGTTGTCGAACCAGCGCGTGCGCAGCCCGAGTTCGTAGTTCCAGATGTAGTCCGACTCGTAGGTTCCGGGCACGTTCTGCGCTTCGTCCTCGGGAATGTTCTGAATGCCGCCGAAGCGGAATCCCTTGTTGGCCAGCACGTAGAGCGAGTGATCGTCGGTGAACCGGAAGGTCACGGCGGCCTTGGGATTGATGCCCTCATCGGTGATGGTGGTGGTGAAATCCGCCGGTGACATGCCGTTGTTCACCAGCCGCGCACCAATGCCCTGGCCGGTGAATCCCCCGGAGACCGCGGTGCGGTAGAGCCGTGCTCCGAGTGACAGTTCCACTGCGTGCCAGGGTGACCAGGTCACATCGAAGAACAGCGCCCGCTCTTCCGCCAGCGCGTTGGTTTCCGCGCAAAGCACCGACAGCTCGCAGGCGAGGTTGTCGGAGCCGGGCACGAGCGTTTCCAGCAGGCCGGACAGCGTGTCCTCAAGGCCCAGCGTGTCGGCGAGATCGTAGACGATCTGCAGCGTGTCCTCGGTCAGTGTTCCGACCTGATTCAGCGCTTCGGCATTCAGTTCGAGGAAGTAGCGAATCGGTGATCGCAGATAGTAGGCGCCCACCAGCCATTCCAGCGCGCCGCCGCCGGTGGATTGCAGCCTCAGTTCCTGCTGGAAGGAGGTCGATTCCTGGTCGGTGAGAAACGGGATCGCCAGCAGGTCGGGCGTGCTCGGCAGCGGCTGGCCGAGCAGGCTGCCGTAGGTGTCGATGATGTTGAAGCGCTCCTTCTCGGTCCTGGAGCTGGAGGACACCAGTCGCACATGGTCCCAGTCGTACTGGGCTTCCAGGTTGTACAGGGCGAAGCGATGGCGGTTGGGCCAGGGCAGCAGGGAGCCGCGGGTCGCACGCGGTCCGTCCGCGGAACCCGCCAGTATCAGCCCGTTCGCCGCGTCGTAGTCCTGATCGAGGTAGGTGAACTTGAACTGCAGGGCGTCGGTGGGCTGCCACAGCAACGCGGCGCGAAACTGATCGCCTTCCCCGCGGTTCACGTCCTTGGCGGCCTGTTCCCGCCGCAGGTCATCGGTCACACCGGGATACTCCCGACGGATGTAGGCCAGGCGCGCACCGAGGTTGCCGGAGTCGCCCAGCAGCGGCGCGTTGACGACCACGCCCTGCGCGAATGCCCGCGAGCCCTCGTCCGGCACGATGGACTGGGCGAAATAGCGTGTTTCCCACTCGTCCGGGATCGGGTCGTTCAGGCGGTAGCGCAGCACGCCGGCCAGCGCAGCGCCGCCGAACAGGGTTCCCTGGGGCCCCTTGAGCACCTCCACGGCAGCAAGGTCGAAGGCCGACAGATCCGGCGTGATGCTGGCCGCATAGGGTTCGTTCAGCGCGGTGTCGCCGATGAAGATGCCGACCGGGTACGGCACGGTGCTGGTCGGTGACGCACTGGTGGAGATGCCCCGAACGACGATGCGTTGATCGCCCGGCCGCGCGGAGTTTCCGGTCACGCCCGGGGTTTTCTCGAGCACGTCGTTGATGCTCAGCACACCCTGGTCTTCCAGCGATTCGCCATCGATCGCGGAAATGGAGATCGGAATGTCCCGCAGTGACTTCTCGCGCTTGGTCGCGGTCACGACAATCTCCTCCAGGACGGCGCGGTCGCGGGGTTTCGGCGGCGGTCGGTGAGGTTCCTGTTCGTCGAGATGGATCACCTCGACCTCCGGGGCCTCGTCGTCCTGCGCATCGGCGTTTTCCGGATCAGCGGAATCGGGGCCGCCCCCGTCTTCGCGGGGAACGTCGTCCTGTTCATCGAACAGGAACCCCAGGCCGTCATCGGCGCGCGCAGTGCCGGTGTGCGTGGCCAGGATCAGAACGACCACAATCGCTGACAGTGGTCTGCGAATCACGTGCATATCCGTCTCGCTCCATGCGGGAGTTATTGCTTGTTGTCATGTGTCGCCATGTCGCCGCTCACAGGCGGGCAGGGCGCGGTCGCCAGGTGGCTGGTATTCGCTTGCGCGCAACGAGGCGGCGTCGATCCCCTCCAGCCCCCGAACAATGTCAATCACCGCCGCCGTCACCGGTTCCAGCGAATCGCCATGGACCATGTCCAGACGATCCGCGGGATCGAACAGGTACATGGGTGCGGGGAGAAAACTGACCGCGGGCGTGGTGGGGAAGAACAGGGATGCGTCCGTTGGCGGGCGCGTTGCCTCGGGTTTGGGCCAGCCGTACGGCGGCATCATCAGCGAGCGTCCCAGGTCATGGCTGCAGATCGCCTCGGCGACCAACCGCTCCAGTGCGGGCATGTAACTGGTGAACCACCAGCGCACTTCGGGCTTTTCGGTGGGGACCAGCTGGCCGTCGGAGACCGTCGCTTCCCGCGCGACATGCTCCAGGTGGATCGCCGCGACCACCTTGGTTCGCAACAGCTCCGCGTATGTCTTGGCGGTGTGATGCAGTCCGGCGCCATGCGACATGTGCCCGCCCTGAAGCAGAAACATCATGTTGTGCGGCCGCTGCTCGGCGGGTACGCGCGCCCAGTACTGAGCCTGGGCGAGCACCATGGCCACGCCGCTGGCGTCCTCCACCGCGGAATTCCA
>MDTC01239769.1_pt1 | contig 13346 bp, 7 predicted proteins | sample 811181 | NCBI WGS metagenome assembly MDTC01 (sample SAMN05326644, study PRJNA326480) | marine metagenome | isolation source: seawater | place: Pacific Ocean: North | collected 2011
TAATGCAATTACTTTAAAATTACCTCCTGATAAGAAAATGATTATTAACACGGCCAAATGGTTAAAGATGATTGAAGCAGCTAACAATGAAAAGGGAGTGTATAATCAAGAGGTTTTGGGAAAGTATTACATGGAAAATTTGAAAAAAAGGCAAGACTACACCCTTTGGCTTAAACTATTAAAAAAAGGAAATGCAATTGGTATTAAAAAGGTACTAGCATCTTATCGAGTTTCATCGAATAGTCTTTCTGCAAATAAGCTTGACGCAGCCAAGTTTCAATGGTTAGTTTATAGAAATGTAGAAAAACTGAGCCTTATGAAGGCGATATATTATTTTACACACTATGCGATTAATGGTGTTTTTAAATATAAATAAAGATTTATAAATATTCTTCCAGCATCTCTTCCAAGGCATTCCCTCTTAAATCTCTGCCAATGATAATTCCATTTTCATCGATTAGGAAAGCTGCGGGTATGCTGCTTACTCCATATTCTCTGGCAGCTGCATTGTTCCAAAATTGTAAGTCGCTTACATGATTAGGCCAAACCAATCCATCCTGCGCAATGGCTTTCATCCATGCGCCTCTTTCTTTATCTAAGGAGACACTTAAGACGGTAAAGCCTTTAGATTTGTACTTGTTGTAAGCAGCTACAATTGCAGGGTTTTCTATTCTGCAAGGTTTACACCAGCTTGCCCAAAAATCAAGCAACACTATTTGACCTTGTAAAGAGGATAAGCTTAAATCAGCTCCTTGCGGTGTTTTTTGCGTAAAATCAGGTGCAATGGTACCAACATCAATTTTTTTACTAGCAGCTTCCATAGCAGCTTGCTGCGCAATTGCATCTTCATTAGCTTTAAGTTTTTCGCGCATCTCAACGATGTAGGTGGAGTTAGGCATTATTAAACTGTAATCATTCAACTTGCCTTTGACAAACTCAATATCTTCAGCAGAATTGATACCACTTAATAGATAGATTCCGGCGATTGGATCATCGGTAAGTTTCGCTTTCTCTTTAAGCTCTTCCTTCATAGAAGCCTCAGCAGCAAGATAACTATTTTCTATTCCCTTTAATTCTTCCATGCTTGCTCCGGCCATTTGCTTATTCTGAAATTCTTGACCATAAACAGCTAGCTCATTTTGCTTATCAATAAAAAAGCGAATGACTTCTTGAAAATAAATTGCTTTTTCGCTTCCTATGATTTCCATTTTCTCCAGGAGGTCATCGTCAAACTTTGCATTCATCTTTATTTTTTCATTATCCATCCGAATCATCCAATATTTTCCTTTTCCTGATATTCGATAAAATCCTGGCTCTTTTACCTTCCCCTCAAAGGAGTAGCTTCCATCCTCGCCAGAAGTAGCGGTATCAATATCTGTAATTTGATTGAATGTGATAAATTGTAGGATTAACTCTTCATTATTCAGCCCTTCAATTTGACCTGACAATTGATACATGTCTTTCTCTTCGTTACAAGCGCTAAGACTAAAACCTATAATAAATAGTAGAAACAAATATTTTTTCATGATTATTTTTTTGATTTATTTTAATTTTTCCGTTAGTAATTGATTGGCAATTTTAGGATCTGCTTTTCCGCCTGATTTTTTCATTATCTGCCCCATGAACATACCCATGAGTCCTTTTTTCCCATCTTTATATTCTTGAACCTTAGTAATGTTTTCAGCTAAAACTTCGTCTACAATTTTTTCAATTTCTCCTAAGTCTGAATTTTGAATGATATTAAGTCTAGTGGCTAAATCCAAAACATTTGCTGCAGGATCTTCCAATAAGGCAGGAAACAGTTTACTTGAAGCACTAGCGAAATTCAGTTTACCTTCTTTTATCAACTTGATAATTTCAGCAATTTGAGTCGTTTTTATTGGAAAAGCTTTGATATCAATAGCTTGCTCGTTTAAAAATGACTTTACGGGTCCAATCAACCAGTTAGCTGCCGCTTTTGCATCACTGGTATTTTTCAGGATGTCTTGAAAGTAAATGGCAAAGTATTTATCCTCTGAAATGATGTTTGCGTCATAAACTGAAAGACCCAGCTCTTTTGTAAATAGGTCAAACAACTCCTTTGATAGTTGAGGCATTTCTTCTTGAATGGACTTAACTTTTTCTTTATTTACAATAAATGGAGGAAGATCGGGTTCGGGGAAAAATCGATAATCATGCGCATTTTCTTTACTTCTCAAAGTAAATGTACTGCCATCCGCTGCATTAAAACTTCTAGTCTGCTGCTCTATCCTTTGCCCATCTTCAATAAGATCAATTTGTCTTCTTGCCTCAAACTCAATAGCGCGCATTACATTCTTCATAGAGTTCATATTTTTCACTTCGCATCGCTCCCCTAATTCCTTAATTCCCTTTATTCGAACAGAAATATTGGCATCACAGCGCATACTCCCTTCTTCCATATTCCCATCACAAATCTCTAGATATCTTAATAATTTACGCACTTCTACTAAGTAAGCATAAGCTTCTTCAGCACTTCTAAGATCAGGTTCAGAAACGATTTCAATCAAAGGAACACCAGCACGATTTAAATCGATTAATGAATTATATGGATCTAAATCGTGTGTACTTTTCCCAGCATCCTCTTCCAAGTGAATCCGGGTAATTCCAATTCGTTTCACCTTATTGTCATTTCCAATGTCAATGTGCCCGGTGGTGCAAATTGGTGTTTTGTCCTGTGTTATTTGATAACCTTTAGGTAAATCAGCATAGAAGTAATTCTTTCTTGCAAATCTATTATTCTCCATTATGTCGCAATCTGTAGCCAATCCCATCTTTATTGCAGAGTCAATTGCTTCAAAATTAACGTATGGTAAAGTGCCAGGATGGCCTAAAGTTAATGGGCTAATGTTTGAATTAGGGCTTGCACCGAAAGCGGCGCTGTCCGAAGTGTACATTTTACTATCTGTAGAAAGTTGGGCGTGAACCTCTAATCCTACAACGATTTCATATTTATCGTATTTCGACATGAATTACAGCTGGTTTTATACTGAGCGCAAATTTAACCATTAAAATAGACTCTTAAGATTCTTTAAAGAAAATCTTCAAATTATTTAACTAAATTTTCCGCATTTTGCTGCTATGTCTTGGAGTTAAGTTTGATTTCATCAATAGGCAAGAAAGAATTAAGTATAAAAACTTTTTCAATGTATTTTTGTTTTAAACCTTAATTTTGTGTTTAAGATTTAAGCGCATTTTAGCATATAAATATGATATTGGTGTATAGAATAATTCAGAAATCGGTCTTTTTTTTACTTTTTTTAGCTTTAGGAAGTTTTTCATTGAAAGGACAATCAGCCATCATCAAGGGTAGTGTTGTTGATGCAAAGAATAATGAGGGTATCTCCTTTGCCAATGTGTTTATTCAAAACACGACCATCGGAACAACCACAGATTTAGAGGGAAACTTTGTACTTAGTAAGCTTGAACCAGGCTTATACAATCTTGAAGCTTCATTTATCGGATATCGTTCTTCTACTATTTTTGAAGTCGAAGTTTTTATAAATAGACCAACGACCATAAAATTTGAATTAGATGAAAATACAGCCCAGCTCAATGAAGTCCTTGTTAAGGCAAACCCATTTCGAAAAGTAGAAGAAACTCCTTTATCAATCCGGACTATTGGAGTGAATGAGATACAACGCTACCCTGGAGGTAACAGAGATATTTCAAAGGTAATCCAATCATTACCCGGGGTAGCTTCTTCAGTTTCCTTTAGAAATGACATTATCATAAGGGGAGGTTCTCCTGCTGAAAATAGGTTTTATTTAGAGGATATAGAAATCCCGACGATTAATCACTTTAGTACACAAGGTGCCACAGGAGGTCCTGTTGGAATGATAAATGTTGACTTTATTCGTGAAGTAGATTTTATAAGTGGAGCCTTCCCTGCCAACAGGGGCAACTCCTTAAGCTCGGTGATGAACATTAAATTAATCGACGGCAGAGACGATAGGCCAGGAGCGACTTTTACAGTGGGAGCTAGTGAGGTCGCAGCTGCGTTTGAAACACCCTTAAAGGATAAGGGGAATCTAATTTTTGCTTTAAGAACCTCTTATTTACAGTTGCTTTTTAAAGCGCTTCAACTTCCATTTTTACCCACTTACAATGACTTTCAGTTCAAGACTAAGTTGAAATTGAATGCGCGTAACGAGCTAACTATCTTGGGACTCGGAGCGATTGACAATTTCGAGTTAAATCTAGCTGCTAATACCTCTGAAGAACAACAGTTTCTTTTGGGTTCATTGCCCGATAATGATCAATGGAATTATACGCTTGGAGTGAGGCATAAACTCTATCTAGAGAATTCCTATTGGACATTTGTAGCAAGTCGAAGTATGCTAAATAATCGGGTAGTTAAATATCAAAATAATGATGATAGCACAGAGGATAACCTGACTTTAAAATTGATTTCACAAGAAATTGATAATAAGTTTAGGCTGGAGAATACGGCAAGAATTAAGGGCTGGAAATACACCTTCGGCTTAGGTTCAGAAATCTCTAAATTCACCAATAGCACCTTCAACAAAATTTTTATTCCAAACCTTGGAGAGCAGACCATAGATTTTGATGCGAAACTAATTTTTGCAAAGTATAGTGCATTCGGGCAAGTAAGTAGAAGTATTTTTAATAACCGACTTGATGTTTCTATCGGGATGAGAATTGATGGATCAAGTTACAATGCCAATATGTCGAATCCGTTTAAGCAATTTTCGCCAAGGCTTTCCTTAAATCTTGGAATAACTGAGCAGTTGAGCTTGAATTTTAATACCGGAATATATTATCAGTTGCCTGCCTATACACTATTGGGATACCAAAACACTCAGGGTGATTTGCTAAACAAAAATGCACTGAAATATATTAACAACAAGCAAGTTGTGCTTGGTTTGCAATACGGTACGCAGAAAAACTCAAAGTTGAGTGTCGAAGGGTTTTTAAAGTTGTATGACAATTATCCATTTCTGTTGAACGATTCTATATCCTTCGCAAATTTGGGTGGTGATTTTGGTGTTATAGGCAATGATATTGCAGATGCTAGCTCAGAAGGTAGGTCGTATGGTGTTGAATTCTTGTTTCAGCAGAAACTCTTTAAGGGATGGTATGGGATCATGGCATATACTTTATACTGGAGTGAGTTTAAAGATAAAAATGGAGACTTTGTTCCTTCCGCATGGGATTCTAGGCATATTATTAGTTTGACAGGAGGTAAGAAGTTCAACAAGAATTGGGAGATAGGAGCTAGGTGGGGAATACAAGGGGGAAGTCCTTATACCCCATATGATATACTAGAATCGGCAAGACCTGAAAATTTTGATAATAGTGGACTTGGACTTAAGGATTTTGACCAATTGAATGTATTGCGAACGAAGTGGTTTCATCAACTTAATGTCCGTGTAGATAAGAGATGGTTTTTTGAAAAATGGAGTTTGAACTTATATTTAGATGTCCAAAATGTTTATAATTTTCAAGGTGAAGCTGCACCAGAATTTACGGTTACAAGAGATGATGCCGGTGTCCCAATTTTAAATAATAACGGTTCGTATGATGGATATACTTTCACCTCTGCTTCGGGTACTTTGGTTCCTTCTATCGGAATCGTTGTAAAATTGTAGTTGATTGTGAACTAGAATTCAAAAGACTTCGTTATTTTTAATGAGAAATATGAAAAAGGTATTCTTTGTTTTATTAATTGTCCTTGTTTCAAGTGAAGGACTTCAAGCGCAAAAAAGGTCTAAGGGTTTAACAACACTAGATCAGGAAAATGCGGTTTATAAAAATGAGTGGAGTGTGGGTGCCCGAATACATACCAATGGCTTCAGTGCTAATTTTGAAAGGGTTTGGATAAAAAGTATTTGGAAAAAGAAAGTGCTTCAAACTAATTTCTTTTACTACAATGACTTCAAACAAAAAAAAGTGAAATCCCCATACGCTGAAGTATATAATACGAAAGGATATTTTTATGGAAAGCAAAACAATTTTTGGAATATTAATGTTCTCTATGGTAACAAGAAGGTTCTCGCAGACAAAGCGGATAAAAATGGGGTAAGAATTTCAATGCTCTACATGGGGGGAGTTTCCTTAGGAATTTTAAAACCATATGCTTTAGATATCGTTGGTCAAGAGAATTTTAGTGATGCACCTCCGGAAACAACTGTTGAATTGTACAATGAAAATAATCCAGCTATGTTTTTGGAGCCATTAAATAATAGTACAAGGATTTTTGGTCCAGCAGGTATGCGTTATGGGTGGAATAAGTTAAAGCCAATACCAGGTGTTCATGCTAAGTTTGGGTTTAATTTCGATTGGGCTGGAAAGGAAAATGTGGTTAAAAGTATAGAATTAGGAACACAAGTAGATATTTATTATAAGAATTTACCAACCATGATTTCTTCGCGCAATCGCCCATTTATTCTTAACTTATATTTGGGTTTTCAAATGGGTAGGAGATGGTGATTGCAGATTCTAATGGTTTTGATATTATTTTGACAAAAATAATTCTTGTTTAAAGACGGCCTTGTTGTATATTTGGAATGTTTAAGAAATTTTAAAAGTTACTTTATGAAAAGAAATATATTTATAACTGTTTGCATTGGGCTAGGTGTTTCTATTGGAATCTTTTTTTCTCAAGGAGAAAATCAATCGATAGAGGAGTCTGGAAGTAATAAGTTAGCTAAAGCTCAGCGTATTGATGAAGCCTTGGAATGGCGAAAGGAATTATTAGCTGATCCGGCAACTGGTGAATTTGATGTGAATCTTTTATATACTGCTCTAGCCAAGGCAGATGAGTTAAAATCTCAAGCAAATAAAAGCGGGGTTTTGGGTCTAAATTGGGAATTAGTAGGTCCGGATAATCAAGGTGGAAGAACAAGAGCACTTATTTTCGATAGAATAGTGCCTAACAAGCTTTGGGCAGGTAGTGTCGGGGGAGGTTTATTCAAATCCTTAGATGGAGGAAACAACTGGACAAGGGTAGTAACTTATGATGGGTTTTTCCCGATTGGTTCTATTACCCAAGCCAGTGATGGTTCGCTGTATGTAGGAACTGGTGAAGGATTAGGTAATTCCTTAAGTGGAGCTGGGAATAGTTTTAACTCGCAGTCTCCAGGAAATGGGGTTTATAAATCCTCTGATGATGGAATAACTTGGACTTTATTGCCTGGTACAGATGCAGGAAACAGTCCTAACATTACCACAGGTGGATGTGTATGGTGTGGTGTGAATGATCTTACGGTAAGTCCAATAAATGATAACGTGATTCTCGCAGCTACTCAAAACGGTCTGTATGTTTCAACGCAAGCAGGTACTGAAGCGTCTTGGACGCAGGCAAACGGCTTAAGTGGCGAAGGTCAGGCGATTGAAATCACTTCTGATGGTCAAACAGCTTTCGCGGCTTTTAATGGTAGGGTATATAGAAGTATAGACGTCTCAAGTAACTTTACCACTGGATGGGCTCTAATGCCCGTCATTGGTGGTCAGCGTGCAGATGTTGCTATAGCTCCCTCTAATGAAAATTATGTTTATGCCTCTGTTTCTGCTAATAATCAATGCTTGAGTGGTATATGGCAATCTCAGGATGGCGGTGATAATTGGTCAAAAGTACAAGACGGTGGTGCGCCATATGTTTTGGATCCTTTTAATCAACCAACTTCGGATTTCGGGACTTGTGAAGGTCAAGGGTGGTATGATCACACCATTGCGGTTAATCCAGCCGACGAAACTAAAGTTTACATTGGTGGTATTACTTTCTACACGTGGGGTGAAGGTGTAGGTTTTAAAAGAGCAGACGTTATCGATACTGAAGGTGGAGATCCATTTAATAGTCAATACATTCACGCGGACAAACACGAAATTATTTTTAATCCACTGGACCCTTCAGGAAACACCATGTTGGTGGGTAGTGATGGTGGAGTAACATTGTGTAACAATGCTACGTCAGGTTTTCCTGATAATTTAAACTTTATCCAAAAAAATAAAGGTTACGCAACATTACAAGTTTATGGAATGGGTGCTGGTTCAGCAGGAGAAGTTCTTTCTGGCAATCAAGATAATGGATCACAGTATATAGATGGACTCGGTAGTTCACCTCAAGCTGCTCAGGAGGTTACTGGCGGTGATGGTGTTTATGCTGAGGTTTCCAATTTGGATCCTGATTTCTTATTCTCAGGGGTTTATTTTGGTGATCTTCGTCGTTCTGTAAATAGAGGCGCCTCTGCCAATGCCTTTTTGGATGGTAATATAGACAGAGAGTCTTGTGGTAAAATAACGTGTACTACAGGTGCAAGTGCATGTCAAACCAATTATGCTTCCTTTATCTATCCTTTCTACTTAATGGAAACATCTAATGCAGGGCAGCAAGATACCACGGCTTCTTTAACAGCTAGAAACGATACTTTATTATTGGCATCTGGCGCAACACAATTTATAATAGATACTCTGTTTCCAACATATTCTGTTACGGTCAGAACAACGGTGGGAGAATCTGAAACAACAGTGGAAAGAGAAGAAACTCCAAGATCAACTTACACTTTTTCTAGTAGAGTTTCTGATAAAATCACATTCGAACAAGCAATAAATTCAGTTGTTTTGCCAGGGCAGACCTTATTTGTAAATGATCCTTACGACGCGAAGTACTTTGTGCCTTCAACAAGTTGTGGTTTATGGATGTGTATAAATCCTTTACAAGCAAGTCAAGAACCAGTTTTCTACAGAATTTCCAATTTTTCAAATGCAAGAGCTTTTGACAACTCATATGATGGTGATATTCTGTTCTTTAGTGTTGCTAATCGAGTATATAGAATTACCGGATTAAACTTGATTCACCAGACTTTAGATCCCAATGGATGTTTCAATACATCGTGTGCTCCGAATTTAAATGTAACCCTAGTCGCTACTATCTCTGGAGTTGGAAGTATCCAAGGTATAGGAGTTGACAAGTCTAATGCTGATAATGTCTTAGTGACAGCCTCAGGATTCAGTCAAAATGGTAAAGTATATCGTATTGAGAATGCTACAACGAATTCGCCAAATGTAGTTAACCTGCATCAAACAGATGCTACATTGCCAAGAATGCCTATTTATGATTGTATAATTGACTTTGATAATCCTAGTCGCTATGTAGTAGCTTCTGAATTGGGAATCTGGACATCTGATGATGCTGGTGCAACTTGGTCAGAAGATAATGATGGAATGTTTGGTAGAATGCCAGTATACAGATTACGTCAAGAGTGGATGTATGAGGAAGATTGTATGATTCTTTATGCGGGTACTCATGGAGGTGGAATGTTTAGATGTGCTACCTTAACTTCAGGTGGTTGTGATATTGTACCTTTCCAATGGGAAAAGATTGATGGTGTTTCTGGTATCAAAGATGTATCTACTGTTGCATCTAATATTAGTTTATACCCAAATCCTGTAGGCTCAATAGCGAATATAACTTTTGATTTAAATCAAACAAGTAATATTGAGTTAAAGGTTATCGATCTTACCGGAAGAGTTGTAATAAGCACCAATATTGGTACTGCGGCTTCTGGAGAGCATACCATTGAAATGAATACGGATGATCTTACATCTAATACTTATTACGCAGTGTTAAGTGCTAACGGAAAAGTATTAGGAAGTAAGTTGTTTGTGAAGAAATAAACGTTTTATCTAAAAAAAATAAAGAAGCCATTTCGAAAATTCGGAATGGCTTCTTTATGTAAAACACCCAGTTAAGTGCTTGGAAGTAAGTATCATTTACCCTGTGTTAAATTCCCTCTTTAGTTATAGAAATGGTTCTAAATCTTCTCTTTTTATTGCCTTAATTGCAAATTTTCTACGAATAGTATACGAGTACTTAGCAAGGAATGAGAAGCTTATTTTTGGTGCTTTACATTTTCATTTTGGTTCATCACGCATTAAACGCTGCTTTCTAGCAGGATGTGAAATCTGATTAGAGAAGTTCAAATTCAAAGGATGGATATCCTTTGTTTCCTGTTATGGAATCATAGAAGCTTAGAAAACGAAGTTTAAAATATCGACCATCTCTGTCTTTTATAATATAGCTCTTGTTATCCAGTATAAAATACTGTTCATTAAATTGCTTCCATGTATGACCGATTGTATTTTTTTTACTGCTGAATAGGTCTAATCGAATATCACTAGCTTTAAAGTCTTCGTAGACAATGCCTTCTTCTAAATAGGCCTCCACAACATTTTCATTTAAGTAGGCACCTGTAACTGCGTAACCAGCAAGAAATTCTGAGCCATCTATCGTATAAACGGTGTCAGTATATCTAGAAAAAAGTATATCCCACTGCACTTTTGGTGGCTCAATGTTTACAGTACTATTTTCATTAAATGAGAAGCTGACAAAGTTAATATTTTCATTTTTTGGGATAGCCCGTCTTTGTTCATTGCTCCCATCTAGGTTGGCATAACGTATTAAGTATGAGTCCAAGTATATCCCTTCGAAAACAAACTTTTTGTAATTTCCCAATTCATTGCCGTTTGCATCAATCCCAGGATGAATTAAATATACTTCACCTTGAGTAAACAAAGTGTCGGCGGAGAATCCTGGAGTCGTCATATCGATGGCTAGATTGTTGGTTCGACCAAACGAACCATCAAAACGCTTTTCATCTTGGTTATATACTGATCCATATGAATCATTAAAGTTGTTTGAATTAGGTTTAATTACCCACATATTGGCAGCTGCATTTAATCGGATATAGCTTAGGTCAGTTCCACTATAGAAAGCTAGGTTCCATTCCGTATAGCTATTGTTTGATACTTCACTGGTATCATATAAACTATAGAAGATTTGTCGGTCATAGTTATCTTCTAACGCAATAGTTTCATAATTCACAATGGAAAGCCTTGGGTCTTCTTCCTTAAAACATGCGCTTAAGAGAAAAAAAATTAAAAATATATAAACTAAATTTCGCATCAGTTACTTCCGATTTTAAGTCCTATAAAGTAGGTCCTACCCGCAGCAATTTGCGTTGCACCTTCACCTCCATTGTGCGGACCTGTAGAACTAGAACCGTTCACATTGGATACATTTAATAAATTCTTGATTCCTGCATTAACTCGAATTCGATTTCCTACAAATCCTTTCTGAATAGTGAAATCCATTAAGTTATATGACTCAATTAAAACTTCTTCAGCGGCATCGTTTATACCCGTTAAAATAAAATCTTTCCGACTACCATTCCATTTATTAAACAGAGATAAACTTAAATTGACTTTTCTAAAAATATAGTTTAGGTTACTTTGGAGCTGAGGATAAAAGAAAAAAGAATTGCCATTTGATACGCTTGTAAATACATTGTTGGATAATCCGGTATAGGAAAAGCCAAGGTTGGTGGTAAAGTTTTTGAAAGTGTATTTTCCGCTTATCTGCGCACCCAATGAGGTATAATCTGCAATGTTTATATATTGAAATAGATTGTTTTCATCAGGTATTAGTGCGATGGCATTGTACTTGTAATTATAGAATACTTTTCCATTTAACTGATACTTATGCAGTTTTTTACTTGTCTTATAAAGGATGGAAGAACTTAAGTTTTGAGACTGCTCTGGAATCAAATTTTTGTTTCCAAATATGTTGTGGTTAGCATCATTAAAAACGAGATACATTTCTTTTAAGCTAGGTGCTCGAAATCCCATCCCATAATTAAAACGAAAAATTAACTGATCGTTTATATCATATTTATATTGTAATGATGGCGTGGGTAAAACTTTAAATTGCGAATTGTAAGCATATCGCAATGCGGGCTGAATATTCATCTTTTCATTGATTCTAATCTTCATGCTAATAAAAGGTGCGAGATCCGCAATTAGTGCCGAAGATCCGTCTTCTCCCTGAAATCTACCGCCCTTACCATTTTCAATGTTAATGTCAATTCCTGCTTGTATACTTACTCTTTTTTCTAGATTATCCCATGAGATATATGCTCGAGTCATCCACTGATTAGCTTGAGTGGTATCTTGATTATCTTCACTATCAGTATCTTGTATTAAGTTACTTTCCAAAGTACTAAGGTTTTTTTGATAACGGTTTTTCACTCTATTATAATGGTTGTAAGAACTGGTATTATTAAAAGTGAGATGCTCATTAATTTCGCCCATTACAGCATAGTTTCCATCGATTCTTTGGGTTATATACCAATCATCAAATGCTGAGGGAATAGAACCCGCTGGGTCATATCTATTTAATATTTTGTCTTGAAAAATGTTGCCTTTAAATTTATGAAACCAATCATTTTTTGAACGATATACATAATTGATTGCCCCAAAGTATTGTTCTTTTGGGTTCCACTGCACATCCCTATCAAAAGACCTTGGATTCCAACCATCAAAAAAATATCTTCCCCCGCTTAGCTGAACGAAATGTTTATCTTTTTTAAATCCTAGTAAAGCATCGATGTTGTATGTACCGATACTTTCATAGTAAGTGTTTACAAAACCTTCTACCTTATTTTGTTGACTCTGTTTGGTAATCAGATTGATTACTCCAGCAATTGCATTTGAGCCATAGATAGCGGACAAAGGCCCTTCTACAACCTCAATACGCTCTATATTATTCATATTGATTTGGCTTAAATCAATATTGCCATCTAGGCGACCAATGATTGGTACTCCATCTATCATGATTTTGACATTGTTTCCGCCTAAACCTTGCAGATTAACTTGAGATCCAAGAACCCCATCTCTACTAATTTGAAAATTAAGTTGGTTAATTAATGCATCTGATAAGTTGACCGCTGCTCGCTGTTCGAGTTCCTCTTGAGCAATTATATGAACATCATACATGCTTTCATCGGCACTACTTTCTTTCGGACTGCCTGTTATCGCCACTTCATCAATTGCAGTTTCAAAAGAAAAGGCATAAATAATAATACTCCTTCTTGGTTTAATAAGTTTTGAAATGGGTTCATACCCAATATGACTAAGTTCAAAGTTTGTTTCACCTGCGAAGGGTAATTCAAGTCTACCATCAGTGTCACTAATGGTTTTAATAAACTGCTTAGAACTTAATTCTGTTAGAGTTATGTGCGCATAGGGAAGGGGTTCTAATGATCTTGCATCAAATACTTGTACAAAGTTTTGTGCCTCGACATTATTGGCAAGGCATAAAACTAAACAAAATATGATTGGAAGAATCCGCTTCATGCGCTTACCTTAGTTATTAATAACTAACTTTTGGGTTTTGACAAAAAATCCATTATCTATTTGAACAAGGTACACTCCATTTTCAACAAACTCTAAATTGATTCGAAAGCTGTTTAAGCCGATGTTAGAATCTGCATTAGCCTGGTAGACCAAATTGCCAACTAGGTTGTATA
>MDTC01082065.1_pt1 | contig 13345 bp, 10 predicted proteins | sample 811181 | NCBI WGS metagenome assembly MDTC01 (sample SAMN05326644, study PRJNA326480) | marine metagenome | isolation source: seawater | place: Pacific Ocean: North | collected 2011
AAAAAAATGATAGTTGCTATTGATGGACCTGCTGCTTCAGGCAAAAGCACTGCAGCATTAGGAGTAGCCAAGGCATTGAATATTACTCATCTTGATACAGGTGCGATGTATAGAGCTGTAACTTATGGTTTGTTAAAAAATAAAATTGAATTTACTGATTTAAATGCCGTTGAAGCATATTTGTCCAGTGTATATTTGAAATTTTTTAAAGAGGATAAAATTACAAAACTTATACTCAATGATTTAGATATAACTGAAAACATTAGATCTAATAAAATCAATGAAAATGTTAGTGAAGTAAGTGCAATAAAAATAGTAAGAGAATTTATGGTGAAGTTTCAAAGAGAAATGTCTTGTGATACTGATTGTGTCTTAGAGGGTAGAGATATCGGAACAGTTGTTTTTCCCAATGCTGACTTTAAATTTTATATTATTGCTAGTGATGAGGCTAGAGCAAATAGACGGCTTGATGATTTGATAAAAGTTGGAGATAAAAACCCCGGTGATTATGAGATTGTTTTAGAAGAATTGATTCTTAGAGATCATAAAGATTCCACAAGGAATCATTCTCCATTGAAAAAAGCTGATGACGCCATAGAAATTGATACAACATATTTGACAATCAATGAGGTAGTAAATAAAATCGTAAACATAGTTAACCAAAAAAGGACATTATATTAATGTTAAATGAAATAACCAATGATAATGCAGTTGAAGAGGTAGAGAATTCTCCAATTGAAGAAGACGATACCAGTGTAGTAGATGTTACACCTACTGTTGACCAAAAAGAAATTAAAGATTACTTAAGCAGTTCACTATTTGAGGATGTTAAATCAATATCATCTGATGATCTTGAAACTCAAGATGAAGATGCATCAGAAGTGAAAGAATTAGATGAAGCATATTCAAAAACATTAGTTGATATTTCTGAGCATCAGCTTATTGAAGGCCGAGTTGTAGGTATGAATGATAGAGATGTATTAATTGATATTGGTTTTAAATCTGAGGGGTTGATTGATAGGGGCGAATTTAACGAAGATAGTCTGCCCTCAATAGGAGATCAAGTAGAGGTATATTTGGAGTACCTTGAAGATTCTAGTGGTAATACGATTTTATCAAAAGAAAAAGCTGATTTTATGCTTAGATGGAGAAGCCTACGTGAGGCTTACGAGCAAGAGACAATTATAAAAGGTAGAATAATTAGGAGAATCAAAGGTGGTATGATTGTAGACCTAGGAGTAGTTCAAGCATTCCTACCAGGCTCTCAACTAGATGTTAGACCTATAACTGATTTTGATGTATACCTAGATAAAGAAATAGACCTTAGAATAGTTAAATTAAATGAGGCTAGGAAAAATATTGTTGTTTCTCATAAGATGATAATTGAAGAAAGCCTTGTTGAGCAACGACAGGCATTGTTTGAAGAAATTGAAATTGGTTCTATTATGGATGGCAGGGTTAAAAATATTACTGATTTTGGAGTGTTTGTAGATTTAGGTGGAATAGACGGTTTACTTCATATCACTGATTTATCGTGGGGAAGAGTTAATCACCCGTCTGAAATGATTGAGTTAAATGATGAGATTACTGTTAAAGTGATTGAATATGATGCTGAAAGAAAACGCGTCTCTCTTGGTTTGAAGCAATTGACTCCACACCCGTGGGAAGAGGTAGAAATAAAGTATCCAATTGGTTCGACAGTTAAAGGTACAATTGTTAGCTTGACAAATTATGGTGCTTTCATTGAAATAGAACCAGGAGTCGAGGGCCTTATTCATGTCTCAGAAATTTCTTGGACACGTCATGTGAAAAATCCAGCAGAAGAATATTCTATGGGTGATAGTGTAGAGGCAAAGGTCATTTCTATTGATTCAGTCGAAAGGAAAATTAGTCTTGGTGTAAAACAACTAACTCCAGACCCTTGGGATGAGATTGAGAAAGAGTTTGAAGTAGGAAGTAGATATAAAGGTAAAGTTCAAAACCTAACACAATTTGGTGCATTTGTTGAGCTCAAAGATGGTATAGATGGCTTAATCCATGTTTCAGATTTATCTTGGACAAAAGTTGTAAGACATGCTAAAAACATACTGGAAAAAGATCAAGAAGTTGAAGTAGTCATTTTAGAGGTATCTAGAGAAAATAGAAAGATTTCTCTTGGTATGAAGCAAATACAAGATGACCCTTGGCAAAATATAATTGACTATTTTGAATCAGGCAAAGAAGTTAGTGGGGAGATTATTAGGATATTAGATAAAGGCATTATTATTCAACTAGAAATGGATGTTGAAGGCATCATTCCATTTGGTAAAATGTCTAAGAAAGACCGAAAGGCGCTTGCGAGTCAATATGAAGTAGGAGCAAATTTATCTGGAATAGTTATGAAAGTTTCTCCGGAAGATAAAAAGATAATTTTATTTAAAGAAGAGCTAGCTGGTGGAGGTAATACGCAATCAGCTGCTGATGAGGTAAAGGATTATTTAAAAAATCAGAAAACAGAAACTGGCGTTAAAATAGATATTCCTCAAGAGCTTCTAGACAATGCCAAGGATGCTGAAAAAGAAGATAAGCCTTCTGACTCCGATTAAATCTATTTATTCTTTATTTTGAAATAATGAGTAAAATAAAATTTTTTAGTTCATTTTTCAAAAACATCGCATTCCCGGTTGGTGCTTTTTTACTTGCTATATTACTATGGCTTTTTGTAACGAGTGGTAATGAATATACAATGATGTTAGATTTGCCAATTGAAGCCCGTAATCTGAACTCTCAAAAAACATATCTAGAAGAGGTTCCAGGATATGCTTCTGTTATTTTGAAGGGTAAGGGTCGAGACCTCTTTAAAAGTTATTTATTGCAAAGCTATACAGAGTTTAAATTAGTTTTGGACCTAGATGGTATTTCTCAGGAATATGAGTTTATCTTGAATGATTATTTCGAAAAATATCCTCAAAAAGTTGTAATTCCCCCTTCATATAATGTAAGCTTTGTAGAGGTAGTATATCCAAACCGAATCAAAATAAGACTAGATGAAATTATGGAGAAAAAAGTTCCAGTTATATCTAGAATATGGAGCATTATAAGTGATGGATACGTCCAAATTGGTGATACTAAATTTGATCCAGATAGTTTAACTATCATTGGTCCTAAAGTAGAACTAAAAAAAATTAATGAAGTCTATACGACTAAAGATTCGTTATTTAATCTATCAAAAAGTTACAAAGGTACAATTGATATAGTTTCGCAAAATAGATTAATTAAATACTCTCATGAGAAAGTTAACTATATTTTTGACATCCAACAGATTAGTGAACGCATAATAGTTGACATTCCTGTAGAAGTTATAAACAAAGTGAAGGGTATTCGTGTTTTTCCATCGCCTCAAACTGTATCATTAACTGTAGTTGGTGGAGTAAACCAAATTGCACAAATAAAACCTACTGATATATCTGTAATTGTAGATTTTAATTTATGGAGGCTGGATAAAAACTTTTACACTCCAAAAATTACAGTTCCTTTTAATATATTGAATTGGAAAGATTTATCTCCTAGGACCATTGAACTCGGAGTAGCCAGGGAATCAAAATGATTACAATTGGAATAGAAACTTCCTGTGATGAAACTGCTGTATCGGTTTGTAGGGATGGTAAAATATTATCTAACATTGTAGGCTCTCAGTTAATTCATTCTGATTTTGGAGGAGTAGTCCCAGAATTAGCTTCCAGGGAGCATGAGCGTTTATTAAATGATTTAACTATAAAAGCTATTAACTCTGCTAAAATTAAAATGAACAAAATTAAAGGTGTTGCAGTTACTAATGGCCCTGGGCTAGCTGGTGCACTACTTACCGGTGTCAGTTTTGCCAAAGGTTTAGCAATAGGTTTAGGTGTCGATATAGTTTCTATAAACCACCTAGAAGCACACATCATTGCTAATCTACTGGATCGAGATGATATCAAATATCCTTTTTTATGTTTATTAGTTTCAGGAGGTCATACTCAATTATGGCTGATAAATGAAATGGAAGATTATGTTTTATTGGGTGAAACTAGAGATGATGCAGCTGGAGAAGCCTTTGATAAAGGCGCAAGGATATTAGGACTAGGTTACCCTGGAGGGCCAGAAATAGAAAAATGTGCAAATAATGGTGATAGTCAATCAGTAAAGTTTCCTAGAGCTTTTATTGAAACTAAAACAATCGAATTTAGTTTTAGTGGTTTGAAAACCTCATTGCTTTATTATATGGATTCCTTCAATGAAAATAATAAATACACATTGAGTGATATAGCTGCAAGCTACCAAAGCGCAATCATTGATTGTTTAGTTGCTAAGATAAAATTAGCAACAAAATTAACTGGTGTTAATACAGTTTCTATAGCAGGAGGGGTAGCGAAAAATAAATTATTAAGATCATCAATTGAAAAAAATCTATATAATAATAATATTATTTTCCCTGAATTAAAATATTGCACTGATAATGCTGCTATGATTAGTTATCTTGGTGAGAAAAAGTTAAAAATGGGTAAAAAATCAACAATTGACTTTAGCATAAATCCAAATTTTACAGACAAATTAATTTGAAACTTCAACTTAATTCTGCTTATGACTTAGTAATCATAATTTCTATACTTTCAATTTTTGTATTGTATTTTTCTTACCGGTCAAAATTATTTTTTAAGAGAATTTCCGCTCTTCTTTTTTTTAGAGCCTTGACTATAGTTTTATTAATATTATTAGTTCTTGATCCAACTGTAGAAAATATAGCAATCAATAAAAAAAGTTTGCCATGGCATATTTATATTGATAATTCTTTAAGTATAAAATATCATAAACAACCCTCAGAGGTAGCATATAAAAGTGGAATCCAAAATTTTTTAAAAAAAATTAAAGATAAAAATATAAATTTTGAAACTTTCTCATTTGGTTCAGTTATAGATTCTGTAAATGAAATATCAGATATAAATCTAGATGCTAATTCTACAAATCTAGGCTTGATATTTAATAATATAAATAGTGATTACCAAAAAAACCTTGGTGGAGTCATCATTTTTACTGATGGACAAATTAACCAGGGCTCTCCTATTAAAGAATTTCAAACGGAGGATAGTAAATTAGCAATATACACCATAGGGATAGGAGAAACAACTCCAATGCTTGATGTTTTTATACGTTCTGTTGAATCTCCGCCATTAAGTGTTAAAGGTGAAAATGTAAACATTGATGTAGTTATTTCAAGTATAGGCAATATTAATGAGAGGGTAAATGTTAATTTATTCGATGACAAAAATAAATTAATTGGTTCAAAGTTGATTACAGTTAGTGGAAAGGAAGAAAATGAAATAATACGCTTTCAAATAAATCCAGAAAAAATTGGTGAAAATAATTTTTTTGTCAAATGTAGTGCATTATCTGATGAAATAAATATTCAAAATAATCAACAAAAAATAAAATTACATGTTATGAAAGATCAGTATAACGTTGCTATGGTTACCGGTGCGCCAAACTATAATACCAGATTGATAAAAAATTTTATAAAGGGGCAAGGTAATAACAATATTGACCATTATATTATGAATTCAAAAAATTTTAATCAAAAATTAAAACAGTTCTTAGAAAGAAAATATGAACTCATAATTTTTGATAATAATCCAGTCCAATCAAACTCTCAAAAGTGGAATTCAATTGCCCGAGTATTCGCAAAAAAAATAGTTTCTCATAATTCAAGTATTTTAATAATACCTGGGCCTGAGATAGATATTGCTTCTCTTGACAAATATCTTAACATATTAGATCTAGATGCAAAAGTTGTTGATAAAAGTTTACAAAAAGAAACTAATTGGAAATTTTTAGATTCTTGGTATAATTTGAACTCAATTAGTAATGATAAAAATTCACTTAGTAATTTTGTTTCTTACCCGCCGCAAGAACCAGCATTCAACTTATATTACAAATTAGACGATAAAGTTCAAAAACCTTACGCTATGTATTTAGATAGTCAGTTTGAAAATCCTCTTATATTATTGGGAGAAAAGCAACAAATTAGGTATGCACTCTGGAACTCTGTCGATTTAGCATCATTAAAATATAAACTTACAAATTCTGAATTAAATTATTTGTTTGAAAACTCTATGAGAAAAATTACTAATTGGCTTATGAAAAAAAATGATAATAGAGAGTTTGTTTTCCGAACAAATAAAAACTCTTATCAGCACGGGGAGTTAGTGTCCCTAACAGGAGTTTCATCTGATTTAAACGATAATTTTAAAATGAATGATGTAGTTGTAGAATTATTTAATAAAAATCAGTACTTAAGCTCAAAGCCAATACTTTATGACTTAAATGATAAAAGTTATAGATCAAACTTTTGGGCGCCAAAACCAGGTGAAGTAGATTATGTAGTAAAAGTCAATAGAGGGATTGATAGCTACGAGGTTTATAATGGCTCATTTAAAGTCCAAGAAAGTCATATTGAATTAAATAAGATATTTTTAAATAAAAATAAATTGATAATCTTAAGTGAAGCTAGTGGCGGGTTATTTAAAAATTGGGAAGATAGAGATGAAGTTATTTCAGCTTTGAAAGAAGTAAATAGAGTTGAATCTAATATTTCATTTTTTACATTTAGATATAATTACTTTTATATGTTTTTAATTTTTTTATTGCTCTCATTTGAATGGTTTTACAGAAAAAAAATTGGATTGATTTAATCCGGAGTTGGTAATTTAGTTTATGAAAAACATTACAATTATTGGAACAGGATATGTCGGTTTGGTGACTGGAGTAGGTCTTTCTGAATTTGGTAATAAAGTAATATGCGCTGATATTGATCAAAATAAAATTTTTCAGCTTAATTCAGGAATAGTTCCAATATATGAGCCTGGTTTAGAGGAGATTATCAGAAAAAATGTAAAAAGCGAAAGATTATATTTTAGTGATAACGTTTCATCATCTATAAAAAAGTCTGAGGTAATAATAATCGCTGTAGGGACTCCCAAAACAGGTAAAGGTAATGCCAACATGAGTTATGTCGACTCCGTGATTAAGTTAATTAGCCATAATTTGAATGATTATAAAATTATTTGCACAAAAAGTACTGTTCCTATTGGGACGGGTAAAAAAATTATAAGCACTCTTGGTAATAAATATAATGAGGGATCTGATTTTGACTACGTGTCAAATCCAGAGTTTTTAAGAGAAGGTTCAGCAGTAAAGGATTTTTTATGGCCAGACAGAATAATAATTGGGACTAAAAGTGTTAAAGCCTATGAGATAATGTGTGATATATACAGGCCATTGTATATAAACAACAACCCTATTAAACATACCTCTGTAGAAACAGCTGAGATGATTAAATATGCTTCGAATTCATTCTTAGCTTTGAAAATTAGTTATATTAACGAAATTGCAAATTTATGCGAGTCTGTAGGCGCAGATATTCATGATGTAGCAAGTGCTATGGGGCAAGATGGGAGAATAAGCGAGAAATTTTTACACCCAGGGCCTGGGTTTGGAGGGTCCTGCTTTCCTAAAGATTTAGAATCATTAATTGCTATATCAAAAGAAAAAGATATAGTAATGGAGACCCTAAAAGCTGCAGTTCAAGCAAATAAGAATCAAAAAGCACAAATGTGTTTAAAACTTGAGAAACTCATCGCAGGGGGAATTAAAAACAAAGTAATTACCGTGCTAGGGCTATCTTTTAAATCAAATACTGATGATGTGAGAGAGTCCTCTTCAATAGATATGATTAAATTTATTTTAAATAAAGGAGGTATTGTTAGAGCCTATGATCCTATCGCAAATAAGCCTATGTCGAAATTATTTGAAAATATTTTATATTTTAATGATGTTTATGATGCAATAGAAGGTTCTGACGGACTAGTGGTTATGACAGAATGGAATGAATTCAGAGCTCTTGATTTACCTAGAATTAAAAAAATAATGAAAAGTGCTTATATTTTAGATACAAGAAATGTACTAAATATGTCTGAACTTTCAAGATTAGGATTTGTATACGATAATATTGGAAGGATAAAAATTTAGTTTGATATTCAATGAACAGAAATTTAATGGCGTTTACGTTATCAGTCCTGAGGTTTTCGTGGACCGTAGAGGATATTTTTTTGAATCCTTTAGAGATTATGAGTTTAAAGAAAAGTTAAATTGCAATTTTGTCCAGGATAATCAAGTTTTTTCAAAAAATATGAATGTAATTAGAGGGCTGCATTATCAGTTAAAAAATCCTCAAGCAAAATTGATTCATGTCGTATCTGGATCTATTAAAGACGTCATTGTAGATATAAGAACCAGTTCAAGTTCATTTGGTGAAAGTTTTTCAGTCATACTTAGTCATAAAAATCATAAAATGATATTTGTTCCTGAGGGCTTTGCTCATGGATATTTAGTTTTAGAAGAAAACACAATTGTTCACTACAAATGCACTGATTACTATAACCCTGGTTCAGAGTTCGGTATTAAATGGAATGACTCAGAACTTAATATTGATTGGGGTGTAGCAAATCCAATTTTATCAAATAGGGATGACAATCTACCCTTATTAAAAAATCAAAAAATGTTACCAATGAAATGAAAAATATTTTAATTACTGGAGGTTGCGGATTTATAGGTTCAAATTTCGTAAGATATTTAATTTCACTTAATAAATACTTCCCAGTAATTGTCGACAAACTAACATATGCTGGCACCAAGGATAATCTTGACCAAATTAATGAAAAATGTTACCAATTCATTAAAGCTGATATATGCGATGAACGATTGCTAAATGATATCTTTAGAAATCATAAACTTGACGGTATATTTCATTTTGCTGCAGAAAGCCATGTTGATAGGTCGATAGATGGCCCTAGAGAATTTATTGATACAAATATTATTGGTACTTTTAATTTACTGCAAGCGTCTAGAGGTTATATTCAAAGAAATAATAATGACTTCAAATTTATTCATGTCTCCACTGATGAAGTTTATGGAGATTTGGGTTGGGATGGATATTTTGATGAGAATAGTTCTTACAAACCAAATTCTCCATATTCCGCATCTAAAGCCGCATCTGATCACTTAGTAAGAGCATGGGGGAGAACTTTTAATTTACCTTTTATAACAACTAATTGTTCAAACAATTATGGTGCGAACCAATTTCCAGAAAAATTAATACCTCTGATGATAATTAATTGTTTAAATTGGAAGAATTTGCCTGTTTATGGTAATGGTGAGAATGTAAGAGATTGGTTGTATGTTGAAGACCACTGCATTGCATTGGAGAAAATATATTCTGAAGGTAATATTGGAGAAACTTATAATATTGGTGGTTCAAATGAAATTAGGAATATAGATATTGTGAATGTTATTTGTGATTTAATGGATGAGTTAAAACCATCTAAGCGTGGAAGTTATAGAGACTTAATAATTTATGTAGATGATCGGCCAGGGCATGACAAAAGATACGCAATAGATTCAACTAAACTTCAAAATACCTTAAAATGGAAACCCAGAGAATCATTTCAATCTGGAATCAAAAAAACAATTAAATGGTATTTAGATAATGAAGATTGGTGGCGTAAAATCCAAAAAAATAATTATAATCAACAGAGATTAGGATTGAAGACTAAATGAAAGGTATTGTACTTGCTGGAGGAAGCGGAACTAGACTTTATCCATTGACAAGAGTTATATCAAAACAACTATTACCAGTTTATGATAAGCCAATGATTTATTATTCATTGTCTACATTACTATTATCAGGAATTAAAGATATTTTAATTATTTCTACTCCTCAAGATATCAACTTTTATGAGCAATTATTTTCTGATGGCAGTCAGCTTGGATTAAATATACAATACAAAATTCAACCTAGTCCTGACGGCTTAGCACAAGCATTTATTTTAGGTGAAGACTTCATTGGAGATGATAATGTTGCAATGGTTTTAGGAGATAATATTTTTTACGGTTCGGGGTTTTCAAGTAAATTGAAAAAATGTGTAAATATTGTAAATAATGATGGTAAAGCAGTGGTTTTTGGTTATGAAGTAAAAAATCCAAAACGTTATGGTGTAGTAGATTTTGATAATGAAGGCAATGCTATTAGCATTGAAGAAAAACCCAAATATCCAAAATCAAATATTGCAGTCGTAGGGTTATATTTTTATCCGAACAGTGTTGTGGAGATTGCAAAAAGCATCAAGCCATCTCAAAGAGGCGAGTTAGAGATAACTTCAGTGAATTCATATTATTTAGATAAAAGTGATTTAAAAGTGAGTATCCTTGGTAGAGGATTTGCTTGGCTAGATACAGGGACAATAGATTCAATTAATAATGCCTCTAACTACATAAGAACTATTGAAGAAAGGCAAGGGCTCAAAATTGCTTGTCTTGAAGAAATAGCATTTTTAAATAACTTTATAAATGAGAATCAGTTAAAAAAACATATTCAAAAATTACCTAAGGATTATGCAAATTATTTACGTAGATTAATTAACAATTGATGTACGTCGAAAATGTTTTTAATCATTAGTAGAATATTTTTTTTAATTTTAATTATTAGTAGTGCCCGGGCACAAATTAGCAATAGATTTGGAAACTTTGATACGAGTACCAAAACTAGTGCAATCCGAGAAAATAAAGATTTGATCCCTAGTAATTCAGTCATTGCTTTGGAAAAATCTGTTAATCCTAATGAATACATTATTGGTCCTGGTGATGTTTTAGGAATAAATATAAATACCATGGAAAAATTGTTTTTTTCTGCGCCTGTAGGACCTGCTGGCGATTTACTCATTCCTGGTGTAGGATCTGTACATATTGCTGGATTAAATCTAAATGATTCATTTACTTCAATAAAGACTAGGGTTTTAAGAACTTTTAAAAATGCTGACATTGATATTTCACTAATTAGTTTAAAGTCTTTTAAGGTCCAGTTCTTTGGTGCTTTGAATGAACCAGGGTTCACCGCAATTCAAGCATTTACTCGTTTAGATGAAGCTATAACTCTTGTTGGTGGTCTTCATAGGGATGCCGATGAGAAAAGCATATTAATTAAAAACAAGAATGGCGATAGTAATTTTGTAAATATCAAGTATTATTTATTAAACGGGAACATTGACCACAATCCAATTTTAAATGAAGGTGATAAGGTGGAGGTTTTTTTTAAATCAAATAGTGTTTCAAACCCTATTTTAGACTTAACATTAAAAAAAACACCTGTTTTAGTTTCCGGGTTTGTAAACACTCCTGGTCCCTTAAGATATTTTCCAGGATATAATGTGTTTGATTACATTGGCCTTGCTGGTGGGGTATCAGAAATTGGAACTTTGAGAAAAATTTTTTTGATTAGAGACGGTAAAAAAATTTTAATAAGCGATTCAGAAATAGTGCTGCCTGGAGATCAAATATATGTTCCTGAGGGAACTTTTAGTGTCATTTTTGGTAAAAATAGTTTCTTGCAAAACATAACTGCATTGTTTTCTATTATATCCACATACACAATCATATCAGACAGAATAAATAATAACTGATATGAAATTAACCTCTCACGAAGAGAAAGTTCTTAGGTTAGTGAAGGAAAATCCTGATATTATCAATGATCCCAAAATTAGGAAGGAAGTAGCTGTAGAATATGGTTTTTCGGAAAAAACATTGCGTAACAGAATTGGTGATTTAAAAAAATATGGATTAATTGAAGCTAAAAGTTCAAAGAATCTTAACAGTCCTCAAGGGTTCAAAGAAGTTGAAGATATTTTCCAATTATTTAATATCATATTATCGAAAAGATTTATGCTAATAAAAAATATGATTATAATTTTTATAGTATCTTGTTTTTTTGTTTTGATAATCCCAAAAACTTATACTTCCTCAGCAGTTTTAATGCCCCCTACATCAGAGTCTGGTGGGGCTATTGGAAGTATAATGGGGGCATTATCTAGTTTACCTATTGGAGGACTTGGTGGGCAAACGAATGATGAGTCATTGAGCATAATTGCTATTTTAAAGAGTAGAACCTTATCTGAGAAAGCAATAAAAAAATTTGATTTATTAGACTTTTATGGAGTTCCTAACATTGATAAAGCTCTAATTGCTCTTTCAGAAAACACAGATTTTCAAGTTTTAGATGAGGGAACTATAGGAATCTCAGTATCTTTAAAAACTGATTGGTTTCATACTGATGAAAGTGAAAAGGAGGTTAAAAATTTATGCTCAAATGTGGCATTATTTTTTGTCACTGAATTAGATATTTTGAATAAATCTTTAAAAACCGAGCAGGCATCATTTCATAGAAAATTCATAGAGCAAAGGTATAAACAAAATTTAATTGATCTAGAAAATGCGGAGGACAGTTTAAAATCTTTTCAGGAAAAACATAAAATGGTAGCCCTAAGTGAACAAACTTCAGCAGCTATTGATGCAGCAGCTTCAATAAAAGCACAAATGTTATCAAATGAGGTCAAACTTGGTGTTATGCTAGGAGCACTTAACCCTAATCATCCTGATATTGAAAATATTAAAAAAGAAAATTATGAATTAAGCAAAAAAATGAATGAACTTGAATATGGTGGTACGGTTATTGGGCTTGAAAAAAGTAATCTATTTCCAGTACTTGCTGAAGTTCCTGAATTGGGCGTAGAATTAATAAGGCTAAAAAGAGAAGTAGAAATTCAGAATACATTATTTGTCTTCCTTACACAACAATATGAGGAAGCAAAAATTAAGGAGTCCAAAGACACTCCTACTGTTCAAATACTTGATTATCCAAAAATTCCCAACCTGAAAAGCGGGCCAAAAAGAATGATCATCGTTTTAATTTGTTTGTTCATTTCATTTTTTGTAAATATTCTTTTTATTCTAAAGAGATATAATCTAAAATTATAAAATATTACTTGTTGTACTTATTGACGAAGCAGTAAATGAAATTTTTTCTATTAGAAAAGATGGTCGAATTCAATGAATACTTACGTTTCTGTCTTGTTTTTTTGAATAAATCTATTTTATAAACCAAGTAAAAAATAGAAGCATACTTTTGATAAAATGATAAGTATAAAAGTTGATAAACCTCTTTTCATTCTATCTCAGATATTTTTAATTATTGGGACAATCATTTTAGGCGAAAATCACAAGAATTTATTTTTATTTTTTTATATCATATCTTGTTGTGTCTGTCTTTTGAATATGAAATATCTATTATTGATTTTTTACAGCTCAATTTGGATTAGCATAAAGTTGTTTTTTGATGTTGCAGGTGTCGTAATTCGAGTCAGCGATATAATATTTTTATTTATTTTATTATCCTTTTTAATTAATTCATTTTATTTAAAAACTTTTAAGGTGAAAACACCTAGAT
>MDTC01007003.1_pt1 | contig 13343 bp, 10 predicted proteins | sample 811181 | NCBI WGS metagenome assembly MDTC01 (sample SAMN05326644, study PRJNA326480) | marine metagenome | isolation source: seawater | place: Pacific Ocean: North | collected 2011
AACACGGCCACTTGCTTATCGACATCTGCTTTCTGAGTGGTGAGCGCGGCCATGTTTTCCGACAATTGCTCATTTTTATGCTGGTATTCCCGGCACCTTGTCACGGCTTCTTCATACTCGTGTTCCAGGTTCTGGATATCTTCCATCTTTGCGTTCAAGTCGCTATTTAGCGCCGCATTGGCCCGTTTTAATTCATCGGCATTTCGTTGTAACTGCGCGTTGATGTCGAATAGCTCGGACGCTCTCGACTCAGTCTGTGCGAGCCGGTGTTGCAGATCCTGAATCTGATCATTTAACCCCTGGTTAACTATACGGAACTGTTCGCGCTCCTGCTGGCGGTCTTCGGCAGTGCGCTGCTGGTAATGTTCGAAATGATCGCGGATATCCCGGTTTTTCTGCTTGAGTTCGGCAACGCTTTCTTTCAATTCAGTGGTTCGTGCAAGAGCTTCATCCCGCTGGGACTCGGCTTTGGCCAGGCCGACACGGGCGTCTTCCAGGGACTTGTCTTGCTGGCTTTTTTTCTCAATAACACGTGATAGTTGGTTGTTCAGATCCTGTTGGCGAGCGGTAAGCTGCGCGATAGTGTTGCGGGCCTCGGTCAGTTCTTTTCGGAGTTCATCATTCGAAACCTTGAATTCGTCGCGAGCCTGTTCGATCCGATGGTCGCCCATCTGCTGCACCCGCTCATACAGGGACTTTACCACTTCGACGAGGTCGTTCGGTAGTCCACTGACATCGGCCGCCGCCCCATTGTCTAACCGCCAGCGTTTGAGCAACGGCGCGATGGTGCTTTTGCTGCCGGTGCCCAGGTGCTCGCGCACCCGGTCCACCGTGGGTTCCTGGCCGTGCGTGCTAATGGCTTCGGCGGCTTTGACAATATCGTGATAAGTGACTCCGGCACGGGCCATGGCAGGTTCCTCTCAGATTATTTGGTAATGTATTACGTAACACGTAATATAACATTATCTTTACTGTTTTCTAGGCTGCTTGAATATCAATTATTAACCAACGATAATCTACCTTATCGTAGGTTAGCGGATATTGACGTAAATTTTCGACTTGTAATACCAGTACATAGCCGCCTTTTGAGCAACATCGAAGGAAATTCTATTCATGAGCAACAAGCCACCAAAACAGGCTAGCAACTTGTCATTACGTAATGAGTATTCGACCCTGATTGAACGCCAGGAATCCGAGTCATTGCGGCAATACCTCCAGGCAGCGACGTCCGACAACACACGTAAAGCCTACCGTTCGGCCATTCGGCAATTTGAGAAATGGGGTGGTCGCCTGCCCTCGGACCGGGATGCTGTCGTACGCTACCTGCTGGCTAGAGCCGAATCACTCAATCCCCGAACCCTGGATCTGCACCTGACCGCCATTAGCCAATGGCACCATTACCAAGGGCTCAACGATCCGGTAAGTGATCCGTTGGTGCGCAAAACCATGGAGGGCATCCGTCGCACTCATGGCCAACCCAAGGGCAAAGCCAAGGCATTGCGCTTGGAGCACATCGCCCAAATGGTGAATCATTTGCGGCAACTGCCAGACACCAAAAAGAAACTAAGGGATATCGCGCTGGTGTTGACCGGCTTTTTCGGAGCCTTTCGTCGCAGCGAATTGGTCGCCATAGAAGTCAACGATCTGGTGTGGGAGCCAGAGGGTTTAATCATTCGGCTCCCCCGTTCAAAGACCGATCAGCAAGCCACTGGCATAATACGAGCTCTACCCTTTGCAGGGAACCCAATCTGTTGCCCGGCCAGAGCAATAAAAAATTGGATGGATACAGCTGGTATAGCGGCAGGTCCGCTTTTCCGTCCAGTCAATCGCTGGGATCAGGTTCGAGTCAAACCTCTCAATCCCGGAGCCATCAATAATTTGCTCAAGGCCCTGGGCGGTGCCTGCCAGTTTGACTTCGCCCCTGAGCTGAGTAGCCACAGTTTTCGGCGAGGTCTCTCCACGTCGGCAGGACGAGAAAAAGTTGATTTTGAGCTGATAAAGAAACAAGGGGGCTGGAAAAGCGATGCCACTGTCTGGGAATACATCGAGGAAGGCCAACAGCTGTCCGACAATGCAACGGTCATATTGATGGATAAAATGGCAACCCTTCTGGCGCCCGAATAGCAGGTTCGCGGTTTATCGCCTGCTGCGTCACCTACAGAATGCTCAGATCAATGCCAAATTGCTTGATCAGCTGGGAGAAAAGCCAAAAGCAAACAGCAGTAATTAATGCACTGGCCACTAAAGCGCCCCAGAATCCCAGGCGCGGCAGCAATGATGGGAAAGCCAGAAACATCGGGAGCGTTGGGATCACATACCAGAAGGTGAACCAGGCGTGGTTGGATACTTTTTCAGCGGAACCAGTTTCGATCTGAAGCCAGATAAGTGCCAGAATGGTTACCAGGGGCAAAGCGGCTACCAGAGCCCCCAGCTTATCGCTACGTTTCGCAATTTCAGATACCAGCACGACCACAAGTGCTGTCGTTAAATATTTCGTTACCAGCCAGCTCATCCCCATTGCTCCCCCCGCTTATCAATCTAAAAACCGATTGCCTATCGGTTTTTCTGTGCTAGTATAAGCCCCGTTTAGATCTGGGGAAAGTTGTATATGATATTGGGTGAACTAGAGAAGCGCGTGCTGCAATACCTATGGGAGACGCTAGAGGCCGATGCCAAGCAGGTGCATGAGACGTTGACCAAGCGCCAAGGCGGTACGCTCAATACCATTCAGAGCACCTTGGATAGATTATTCAAAAAAGACCTGCTGACCCGCCAGAAACAGGGGCACGCGTATTATTACCGCGCCAAAGTAGGGAGAGAGGAACTGATTGCTCAGCTGATACAGAGCGTCACCGGAGACTTTATCAGCGAAGGTGAAGACAGCCTGATTGCCGCCTTTTCCTCCATCTCGGCTGGACTGGATGACGAAAAATTTTCTCAACTGGAAACGCTGATTCAGCGGCAACGCCAACGGCGTAGTCAGGAAGACACAGATGCTAATGAATGAATCGGCAATTCTGCTCAATCTGCTCAGTATCGCATTAATGGGCTTGATGGCGGCCATAGCACTGTTGGTTTTAGTGTGGCCGTTTACAGCTCGTTACATCACGCAATTATCAGCTTGCACGCAACAAAAGGTGTTGTGGTTATTTGTGGCTACACCCTGGGCAGCCAGTATCATCTGTGTATTCGTCTTTCTTTCTTCCCTATTTCAATTGGACAGTTCCCTTTGGCTGGGCCGATTAACCCACTGGCACCATCCGTATGTGTTTCATCTGGATAGCTGGCACAGTGCGACACTGTTTGTATTTATTCTGGGCTCCGCTTATGTGCTGACCAGAAAAAGTCTAAAGACCATCCGCCATTTGAATACCTTAAATTTGATCACCCGCCTTTCTGTGGATGAAGCCAGGCGCTGGGAATTCGGCCGTGACATCGTCGTGCTTGAATCTCAAACGCCGTCAGCCTTTACCGCTGGGCTTATGCGTCCCAAGTGTTACGTTACGACCGGGCTTATTGCGCGGGTTACCGAAACGGAACTGGATATCATCATTGAGCATGAGCGAGCGCACATAAAGCATCGGGATACGCAGAAAAAATTGTTATTTGCGTTACTCACATCGCTTTATCCAAAACCTGTCGCTCGCCGTTTGAACCGATTGTTCTCGGTGGCAATGGAGCAGTTGGCCGATGCTCATGTCAGCAAGTCGTATTGTGCATTCGAGATTGCTGAAACTCTGATTAAGGCTGCCCGAGCGCAAAGCGTCACTACGAGCAATGTGAACCCATTAATGGTGAACTATGTAACTGCGGACGATGTTGATTTGCGTGTCCGAGCCTTGGTTACTCCACAGGCATTTCAATCGCTCTCCTGGGGTTATTACCTGCTATTTATGGCACTAACCACTATGGTGTCATCCGCTGCGGTGGATGGTTTGCATCACCTGATCGAAGCCATTTTTTCCCATTAAATTTCAGAAAACTAAAAGGCTGTTAAATGAACATGCGCTCTTTCGGTTTGTCAAAAATACCGATCGCTAATCGGTTTTTTGAGTGTGTACTGCCCGCTCTGTCTGCAATGATCCTCGTAGGCGGTTGTCTTACCGCCCCAACGGTCCACGCAGAAAGTGCGCCAGAACAGGCAATATTGACGCTGGATCAGGCGGTTCAATTGACCCTGAAGCAACACCCGCAATTGGGTGCTTTCGTGCATCGGCGTGAAGGATATCAAGGGTTGATTGAACAGGTTGGCGTAGGCGCACGCCCCACTGTTGGCTTGACGGTGGAGGACTTCGCTGGCGGTGGCGACTACAGCGGTTTTGATAATGCACAGTCCACCTTATCCATCAGTTGGGTCACACAAGGGGCACGCATCGATCACCGCATTCAAGTGGCGCAGGTGACTGCCAGTCAAGTTGATATTCAACGACAGATTGAAGCGCTTGACCTGTCTGCTCAGACCGCCCGGTTGTTTATTCAGGCACTGGTCGAAAGACAGCGTTTAACGCTCGCACAGCAAGCCTCGCAGCAAGCTAAGAAAACAGTGCTCACTATCAAGAAGCGTGTTGATGCGGGTAGAAGCCCGGACTTCGAACGACTTCAGGCTGAAGTGGAGTTAGCGCAGCGTGAGTTGGAAACTGAAGATCTGCAACACGTGCTGAAATCAACGCAGTACCAGCTGAGTGCTCAATGGGGCGAAAATCGCAACCATTACCGCTTAATGGGTGAGCTGTTTAAGATCCCGACCCTCGTTAGTGTTGAACAGCAATTTGACCAACTCAAGCAAAGCCCCAAGCTGACATTGTTGGCCACACAGCAGCGTATCGCGGAATCGGAAATAGAGTTGGCGAGAATCGAGGCTAAACCTCAATGGCAATTTTCGGTAGGCGTTCGGCGTTTCGAGACAACGGATGATTTTGGGATGGTGGCTGGTGTTTCGGTGCCGTTGGGTAGTGATCGCAGTAGTGCGGGAAAAGTCAGGCGTCTGCAGGCCCAACAGGCGCAATACGCGAGCGAATCCGAAGTGATCCAGCGCCAGTTGGACACCCAGCTCTTCGTACTGCTCCAAGAAATCAAACACAGTCAACACGTGATAGAAACCCTGCAACAACGGGTTATCCCCGCATTGAACGATGCACAGGCACAGGCCACGCAGGCCTATGAAAGCGGTAAGTTGGGCTACCAGCCGTGGATTTCCATCCTCAATAAAAAGCTCGGTGCGCAACAGGATCTGTTAAGCGCCTTCGAGGCCATCCATTTACAGCATATCGAGCTGCAACGCCTCACCGGCACAACATTGACATTCTAAGGACGCTGCGACCGTGAGATATACCATGATGAACCACCACGCTTTTCGAATTTTTCTGGTATGCCAGCTAGTACTGGGTGCCCTGTTTCTGCCGACAATCGCCGCCGCTGTTTCACAGCCAGAGGCTCAGGAAGCGGAACCCGAAAAAGGGCCGAACCGGGGCCGGATGTTGCGCGATGGCGACTTTGCGGTGGAACTGTCCATTTTCGAGACCGGTGTACCACCAGAGTTCCGCGTCTGGGTAAGCAATGGCGGTGAGCCGGTATCTCCTGATTCGGTGGAGCTACAGGTCAAGCTCACACGCCTGGGCAATGTTGTTGATGATATCCGCTTTAGAGCCGAAGGGGACTACTTGCGCGGCGATACCGTCATCTACGAGCCACACTCATTTATCGTCACGCTTATCGCGCAATACCAGGGCAAAACCTATCGCTGGGAATACGACAACTTTGAAGGCCGTACCCTCATAGGCGACGGCGTCGCTAAAGCCATGGGTATAAGCACAGAAATCGCAGGCAGTGCCACGCTGCATCAGACCATTCGGGTTTATGGCAAGCTGGTTTCTCCCCCCAACGCCAAACGGCAGATTCAGGCCCGCTTTGATGGTGTGATTAAACAGATGCACGTCGGCTTGGGAGAGTTAGTCAGCAAAGGCCAGGTACTGATTACGGTAGAAAGCAATGAGAGCCTGAAAACCTATCAGGTCCAGGCCCCTATGGCCGGTGTGGTCAGCGAGCAATTTGCCAGTGCCGGTGAGCAAACGACCGGGCGCACATTATTGGAAATAACCAATACCAATACCCTGCTGGCCGAATTGGCGGTCTATCCAGCAGACAGAAGTAAGGTCAGCGTTGGCGCTCCGGTAACCCTATCCATTAACGGTGTTGATTCGCCGCTGAGTAGTGCTGTCAGAGGATCAAAAGCGGCTTTGCGCAGTGATCAGGCGTGGCTAGTCCTGGCCGAAATAAATAATGCCGATGGCTTCCTCAGTGAGGGGCTGTTTGTGAGCGGCGATATCGAAGTCGAAACCTTTGAAGTTCCGCTGGCGGTAAAACGCAGTGGCTTGCAGAGTTTCCGCGATTTCACCGTAGTCTACGCCAAAGTTGGGGAGGAATATGAGGTGCGGATGCTGGAGCTGGGTCGTGAAGCCGGTCCATGGATGGAAGTGCTGGGTGGATTGGAGCCTGGTACAGAATACGTGACTGAAAACAGCTACATCATCAAAGCCGATATCGAAAAATCCGGCGCTTCACACGACCACTAGGAGTTCCCCCATGCTGGACAAGATTTTACGGTTTTCGATACACCGCAGCGGTGTCGTGATCCTGTTGGTACTGGCACTAGCAGGAATGGGGGTCTGGAATTTTACCAAACTGCCCATTGATGCCGTGCCCGACATTACCAATGTACAGGTAATGATCAATACCGAAGCGCCGGGCTTCACGCCACTGGAAGTGGAACAACGCATTTCTTACCCATTGGAGACCTCTTTAGCGGGATTGCCTGGATTAGCACATACCCGCTCGGTCTCCCGCTACGGGCTGTCACAGGTCGTCGCAATTTTTAGCGATGACACCGATATCTATTTTGCCCGTCAACTGGTTAATGAGCGCCTATCTGCCGCCCGCTCCAAACTGCCCAATGGGCTGGAGCCGGAGATGGGTCCTATCGCCACCGGCCTGGGTGAAATTTTTATGTTCACCGTGGACGCAGAGCCCGGTGCCACCAACGAAGACGGCCAGCTCATTACGCCCATGGATCTGCGGGCGGTGCATGACTGGATTATTCGCCCGCAACTGATGCGGGTGCCCGGCGTGGTTGAAGTTAATCCGATCGGTGGCTACGAGCGCGAGATTCTGGTCGCCTTTGATCCGGCTCGCCTGCTAGCGTTCGGCTTAACACAAGCCGATGTGGTGGCGGCGATCAACGCCAATAACGCCAACCAGGGTGCCGGATTTATTGAACGTAACGGCGCCCAGTGGTTGATGCGAATCCCCGGGCAAGCGGAAGTCATCGACGATATCGGTCTGATTCCCTTGTCCACTCAGAATGGAGCTACCGTAAGAATCGCCGATGTTGCGCAGGTTAGTGAAGGCCAGGGATTACGTACCGGCGCGGCAACGCAGAACGGGCGTGAAGTGGTCATGAGTACGGTGTTTATGCTGATTGGCGAAAACAGTCGCACCGTTGCCAATGGCGCCGCTGAGAAGCTCAAGGAGATCAATGAGAATCTTCCAGAAGGGGTGGTTGCGACGGCGGTTTATGATCGGACCAAACTGGTGGACAAGACCTTATCCACCGTGCAGACCAACCTGACCGAAGGGGCGCTGCTGGTTATTGTCATATTGTTCCTGTTACTGGGTAATGTCCGCGCAGCGTTTCTGACTGCATTGGTGATTCCCTTCGCCATGCTGATGACCATCACCGGCATGGTTCAAACGCGAGTCAGTGCCAACCTGATGAGTCTTGGTGCCCTCGATTTTGGTTTGCTGGTCGATGGCGCTATTATCATTGTTGAAAACTGCCTGCGGCGTTTAAGCCAGGCTGGCGGTAACGGGAAAATGCTGGCCGTACGTGAGCGCCTGGACGTGGTGTTTGAAGCAACCCGCGAAGTCATACGACCAGCGCTGTTTGGCGTCTTTATTATCACCGCTGTTTACCTGCCAATTTTTGCCCTGGAAGGCACCGAGGGCAAAATGTTCCATCCGATGGCCATTACCGTGGTGATTGCCCTGCTCAGTGCCATGATGCTGTCCGTCACCTTTGTTCCGGCCACGATTGCACTGCTGTTTAAAAAGCCGGTGCAGGAAAAGCGCAATGTCATTATCAGCGGTGCACTTTCATTGTATCGACCTGCATTGGGCTGGGTGCTCAATCATCGTGGGCTGGTTGTTGGGCTGGCCACGCTTTTGGTCATCATCAGTGGATTTGGCGTGACGCGTCTGGGCAGTGAATTTGCGCCCAATCTTGACGAAGGTGATATTGCCATGCACGCCCTGCGTATTCCGGGAACCTCTCTAAGCCAGGCGATTGCCTTACAGGAGACGTTGGAAAAACGTATCAAAGCCCTGCCGGAAGTTGAACGGGTCTTCGCAAAAATTGGTACGGCGGATGTCGCCACCGACGCGGTGCCCCCCAGCGTGGCGGACAACTTTATTATTTTGAAACCCCGCGACCAGTGGCCCGACCCGAGCAAACCCAAAAACCAGGTGGTGGCCGAACTGGACGCATTGGTCAGTGATATTCCCGGCAACCGCTACGAATTTTTGCAGCCGATTCAAATGCGTTTTAACGAGCTGTTGTCCGGTGTGCGTGCGGAGTTGGCCATTAAAGTATTTGGTGATGACCTGGAGATGCTCGCGACACTGGGTGATGCGATCGAAGGTGCTATAGGAACTGTTGAGGGTATTGCCGATGTGCAGGTGGAACAGACCACAGGCCTGCCGATGCTGGTGATCGTACCGAAGCTGGAAAAGCTGGCCCAATATGGTGTCAGTAAAATGGCGATACAGGAGCAACTGGCGACGGCCTTTGGCGGGCGTGTGGCTGGCAAGTTTTATGAAGGTGACCGGCGTGCAGACATCGTTGTGCGACTGGGAGAGTCCCTGCGCAATGATGTGGATGCCATGCATCGCTTACCGATTCATCTACCCAATGGCATGAGCGTTCCCTTGCAAGAGCTGGCGTCATTGGAAAGTGTGGAAGGGGTCAATCAGGTTAACCGCGAAAATGGCAAGCGCCGAGTTGTGGTTACCGCCAACGTGCGGGGCCGTGACCTAGGGAGTTTCGTAGCGGATATTCAGAGTGCCATTAACAACTCGGTAGAACTGCCTGCGGGTTACTGGGTGGAGTACGGCGGCACCTATCAGAAATTGCAGTCGGCCTCACAGCGTCTGTCGATTGTGGTACCGGTCACGTTACTCATGATCATTGGCTTGCTGGTGCTGGCACTGGGGTCTTTCAAAGATGCGATGATTATTTTTTCCGGTGTGCCCCTGGCGTTGACCGGTGGTGTTGCCGCTTTGATGTTGCGGGACATTCCATTTTCCATCTCCGCTGCTGTGGGATTTATCGCACTGTCCGGTATCGCCATTCTCAACGGCCTGGTGATGGTGTCCTTTATCCGGGAATTGATCAAAGATAAATTGCCATTGGATCAGGCCATTACCGAAGGGGCTTTAACCCGTTTGCGTCCGGTGCTTACCACAGCACTTGTCGCTTCCCTAGGCTTTGTTCCCATGGCACTGAATACCGGTATCGGTTCGGAAGTACAACGACCACTGGCTACAGTGGTCATTGGTGGCGTAATTTCCTCCACACTTTTGACGCTATTCGTTATTCCGGCACTGTATCGGCTTTTGCATCGCAACGATTCCCCTGTGGCGAAGGAGTCTGCCCATGCCGAGTAAGCAGTTTATCCACCGTTTAGGGCTTATATTTGTCTTCCGTTCAGGGCTGTTATTACTGCTGGCCTTGGTTTCCACCATGGCCTTTGCCCACGGTGTGGATGACAATACCCGTAGCTTTCTGGAGCAGAACACGGGCGTGCAGTTTATTCCCTTCCTGTACATCGGTGCCAAGCACATGCTGACAGGCTACGACCACTTGCTGTTTTTGGTGGGCGTGATCTTTTTTCTATATCGAAGCCGGGATGTCCTGCTATACGTGACCATGTTTACGATCGGCCACAGCATTACGTTGTTATGGGGCGTCCTTGGCAACATACAGGTGAACGCTCACCTGATTGACGCCATCATCGGCTTATCGGTGGTCTATAAAGGTTTCGATAACCTCGGTGGTTTTAAACGCCTTTTGGGGTGGCAACCAAATACCCGTTGGGCTGTGCTGATCTTCGGTTTATTTCACGGCTTTGGCCTGGCCACCAAACTGCAAGAATTTCAGTTGCCCGAGGAAGGGCTGCTGACCAATCTACTGGCGTTCAATATCGGCGTGGAGCTCGGGCAGTTTGCCGCTCTTGCCTTTATCCTGATCGCGATTAATTTTTGGCGGCGGCTGCCGTCCTACGAACGCTTTGCAACACTCACCAATACCCTGTTGATGAGTGCTGGCTTTATGTTGATGGGCTATCAACTTACCGGATTTGCCGTACTTTAAACATGACGAGAAATACCATGGAACACAGCGTTAATCTAACCACCCTAATCAAAGCATCCGTGGCAGCGACAATCGTTGCAGCGATCGCTTTACTCACTCTTATTCTGCCTGCTGAATATAATATCGACCCTACCGGCATCGGTCAGCGACTCGGTCTGACCGTATTAGCCCAATCCGCAGAGGCATCACCCGTTGATCCAGAATCAATGCAAGAAAGTACAGCGTCGCAACAGGTGATCGAAATCACTGTGCCCGCCAACAAAGGTATCGAGTATAAATTGCAAATGCAGCAATACGATAAAGTCACCTATGAATGGATGACCAATGGCAGTTCACTTTATTTTGATCTCCACGGCGAGCCCGAGGGCGACACCACGGGCTATTTTGAAAGTTATGCCATCGCCACACTGGACACCATGAAAGGCAGCTTTACCGCGCCATTCAACGGCTCACACGGCTGGTATTGGAAAAATACGAGCAATAACCCCGTCGCTATTCAACTTATCCTCAACGGACAATTTCAAATTATCGGTATAAAACCTTAAAGGAGAACATCATGAAACAGCTTTTACGCACACTGCTTTTGGTCATTCTGATTACACCTGCCAGCTTGGTGATGGCACACAGCGATCACGGCATGATTAACGATGAAACAGCCGTGCAAATTGCCCATAAAGCCGTACAACAAATGACCTTTAAGGATTTTGGCTATCCGGTGGGGAAACTGGATGCCAGCTGGAAATCGGTTACACCAGATGACATTAAAGTCGTTGAGGTTGGGGATGGGTTTTATGTCTTGCGCATTACTCAGAGTGAAACAAAGCAATCCCTATCCATGAAAATTGCTTTCACGGGGCAATTATTGGAGGTTTCGGAAGGGGTAGCAAGTAAATAGTCGCATTACTTGGGAAAGAGCAGGCCGGACGTTGGCGAGGATGTATCACAAACGGATGGTGCCGGTAAATCACCTGGATGCTCGCGAGGTGATTTAATGTGGCTGACGATCGGGCCGCATTGAATCAGCACTCGCTATGGAAAATATCGAACGTATTCAGCTGTTATCCAGCACAGAAGTCGAAAAGTTATATGCTCGCCCTGAATTCAATACCCATGAACAGAGCTTGTATTTCTCATTAAGTCCGGCAGAACGCGCCACTCTTGAGCTGTTTCGCAATACTCGGAGTTAGCGCACATCGAAAACTCTAATAGAAACGAGCTATAGAAATTGCCGGCGAAACTGAACACTTGGAATCCCCATGACCGCTAAAAACCTGTTAGTCAGACTGCGAAATCGGTTGATGCCACTATCAGCGGAAATTTAAGTCGATGGTCGCCATCTACCAGACAGCCTATCCAAGGATCAAGTCAGATATCACAGAAGACGAGTTGGGGGATATTTACACTCCCACACCGGAAGATCAGCAATGGGCTTTGCGTCACTGTAGACGGACAAGTGCCTCTTTTTTGGGATTGTTGGTTCAGTTAAAGACCACGCAACGATTAGGTCGATTCGTTAGCCTTAGTGAAATTCCAAAGGTAATCATTACACATATCAAAAACCAGTGTCGTTCGCGAGTGACACTGAAGGATCTCAAAACCTATTACACATCGGGCGCGAAGGACCGCCATGTAAAATTGATTCGACGCCACCTCAATATCAAAGCCTACGATGCGGCTAAGACATCTGCATTGGCGCAGACTTGGGCACTGGAAGCAGCGACCACCAAAGAAGCACTACCGGATATCATCAATGTCACTTTGGAATACTTGGTCAAAGAGCGGTACGAGTTACCGGCGTTCAGCCTACTTGAGCGGATATGTCAGGCAGCCAGAGCCGAAGTCAACACTCGGTATTACGATCAATTGTGTGGCTTTTTAGAGTCTGAAAGTCGCCAGTACATCAACGATATTCTTCGATACAGCACAGGACTGAATGGCTTTGGCTGGAGCACGCTGAAAAATGAACCCAAACGCCCGACCCCTCGTAATATCCATGCGTATATCAAATATCTGGAATGGTTGACGTCCTTGCAGACACTGCTACCCTCGGATTTGGGGTTGCCGCCGGTGAAACACCAGCAGTTTATCAACGAAGCTAAGGCCCTGGATTACGCTGAGCTTATGAAGCTCAAGCTGAATAAGCGATTCGCACTCGTCATCGTCCTAATCCGTCACCAATACGCACAAACTCTGGATAACGCCGCCGATATTTTTATCAAGCTGCTGCTAAAAATGGATCGCTCGGCGCAGAAGCTGCTGGAGAAATACTTGGCAGACCATCAAAAGCAAACCGATCATTTGATTTCTGTGTTGTCGGGGACGGTCAAGGTGTATCTGGATAAACCCGATTCGGTGGCAGCTTTTGATCCGGTTTTGGGAAAGAACAGTGATCAGCTACTGCAAATGTGCGAACAATATATGGCTTTCGCAGGCAACAACTATTTGCCTTTTATGGTTCAACTCTACAAAAAGCAACGATCCACCTTGTTCCGTACGATTGAAATACTCAACCTGGCATCGGCCACGGAAGACAAGGACTTGCTCAATGCCTTCCAGTTTATTTTGAAGCACAAAAAGCGCCGCACGGAGTTCCTGTCCATTCAAAGCGATCCGAACGATCCGTCGTCCAGGAATGTCATCAATATTCGTTGGATTCGAGAGAACTGGTGGAAATTAGTCACGGGAAAATCAACCAAATCAGCACAAGTGACGGAGGTTAATAAAACCTGCTTTGAGTTGTGTGTGTTTGAACGGATCGCTGAAGAACTGAGTACCGGCGACTTGTTCATTCCCTACAGTGAAACCTTCGATGATTACCGGGAGCAGATGATCACCTGGAAAGAATACGAAGCGCAGTTGCCTACCTATTGCGAGGAGGTAGGGCTCGTCGCCGGTGATACTGAATTTACAACAACGCTGA
>MDTC01021686.1_pt1 | contig 13343 bp, 19 predicted proteins | sample 811181 | NCBI WGS metagenome assembly MDTC01 (sample SAMN05326644, study PRJNA326480) | marine metagenome | isolation source: seawater | place: Pacific Ocean: North | collected 2011
GGTGAAGATGGTGAAGATGGTGAAGATGGTGAAGATGGTGAAGATGGTGAAGATGGTGAAGTAAGCCATGCAGAGGATGGCGTTGAAGATGATGAAGATGATGAAGATGGTGTTGAAGATGATGAAGATGGTGTTGAAGATGATGAAGATGTTGAAGTAAGCCATGCAGAGCCGCACCAGCCATGCAGAGATGGATACTACTTAGCAGGACCTAAAAATTGTAAGCCCATTAGGAGCAATGAACCCCATCCCAATGAACCCCACTGTATAAATTTGGGAAAGAACTATTTCTTTAACAATCAAACAAAAAGATGTGAACTAGATCATGAGGCTGTACAAAGGCAAAAAGAAGAAGAGGAAGCTATATTACAACAGGAAGTAGAAAACGTGAAAAATAGAGAAAGACATCATATTTGTGAAGACGGCTACTTTTTCTACGAAGGTGAATGCAGGTCTCTCGAAGAGGAAAATGCCAAATGTAACAAACAATATAAAGGATTACGTGTTTTCAATCCAACACTTAACAAGTGCGTCGTAGCTTCTGATATCCGACCACTATGTGATTTTAGTTGCAGAGAGGGTAAGTCATGGATAAATTAATTTTTTTTTTTTTTTGTAAGTACTTTAAATGAACACGGAAATCATTACCGATCACGTTTTATTTGACGAAACATATATAACAAACGATGATATATCAATAAAAATTTCAGGCGAGATTGATGCTGATTGTGCTGATAATGTTTGCTGTAAATTAATTGAACTGGATAAGAAAAATTTGCAATTCATACCTATAATTATACACTCTGAAGGGGGTGGTGTGAATGAACTTCTACAAATAATTAATTGCATCGACAGTTGCATCACCCCGATTATGACTATCACACAAAGCTGTGCGTGTAGTGCAGCAGCGTGCATTTTTGCTTTGGGGTCTGCAAATATGAGAATAATGGCTCCAAATAGTTACCTAATGTTCCACGAGTCTAGCATGGGTGCAGAAGGAAAACAAACTGACATTGCTGCTCTGAACAACAATTTTGTAAAAATCGACAGAATGATTAACAAAAAAATTGAAAAACATATTGATTTAGATGCAAATTTTTTTGATAATCATCCTCAAGATTTTTATATAAGTGCAAAAGAAGCTCATAGATTTGGTATAGCAACTCATGTAGGATATCCTGTAATAAAATTAAAAATTATGTTAGATATGTCTTTCGATGTTAAATGTAATAAACGCCACGAAATCGAAGACAACAACAAGCGTACGAAATATTTACGTACGAAATCTGGTACCTGTACTGATATATGGAATAATGTGTAAAAAAAAATGAAAAAAAAAAAAAAAATATATTGACAAATGTACGAATCGATTGATTTATTTTCTACCACACAGTTTCTTGCAAATACCTATCCCACAACAGATGATTCTGAATCAAAAAAAGCATTATTAGAATTCTTACAAAAGAATATAATAAAAAAATCACCGTACTCTATTGAAAACATAGATTCTTTGATTAGCAGCATTTCGCATAGATTAGATGCAATATCTCATTTATGTTGCAACATTGAAGATCTTGACCAGGCGCCGATAGAAGCAGTCGATCAAATATGCAATAGTATTGACCTTGATATAAAGAGAAGTCTGAGTAATGCAACAGACAATATTGTATTAAACAACAATAATGATTCGTTTTTAAACGTCAATTGTCTTCCTGATACTATACGTTTTTATCATCATCTAATAGCGTCGAGGACCATTCCATGTCATATGTCAAGAAAACAATTATATAAAATTTATAGAAATTTACGTCTGCGCTCACATTTTTCAAACGTATTGTTTGCCATGAGCTGGTTAAATATATTGTACGTTCACAATAAGTCGTATGTATTTTTTAATCCACATCCTCCGCTATTCATATGACACGCGAGCGCGAGTACAAACATCAACATCAGGGTCCAATCACGAACAAAAATGAATAAAAGTACGCGGATTTCTTCTTGATTTCTGAAGCGAAGAGGAAATCGATCCGAAACCAGCAATAGTGCAGAAAGGTACGTATGCTTCCTCTGAAGTTTTTCCGACAATAACCATAATGCCGTATATGCTACATGATATCACAAATGAAAATTTGTCCTCCGTGTTATTATTCAACCAAAACGTGCAAATGACACGTTCGTACTCTATTTCCTCGTAAGAATTCAGCTTACGCTGTAGTACCACTTCGGTGAAATCAAATAGAAAACTCAAAGCTTCTTGACCGAGCATAGTCAGAGGAGTCACCTTGTCAAATTCGAAGTGCTCCTTCACGTCACCTATGTACTTTTGTACAATAAATTTTCCTATCGTAAATTGTACGACGTGAATGTTCAAAAATTTTCTAGCCGATGGTTGAATTACTAGATTAAAACTTATACTAATATTAGAGATTGTGTGAGTCAAGTTCCATGAAGAGCAATCATCAAAATGAGAAAATTCGCAAGTGTAAATTTTATTTTTTTCCACGAAGGTAACATCAAACAAATTTCTCACACATTTTAGTTGCGGAATAGTAAACACTGTCAATCTAATTTTGTTCCAAAAACCTTTTTTTTCGTCTACATCAAATTGTAAAGCAGAACTGCTATCTTTATGTGTACCCAATAATTTTCTTGCATCGTGTATAAAAGACCAGATAAAATCACGAAGAATATTTCTGTATTTTTCTTTCCGATCGACCAAACAATATGAAAAAACTTCCTTATGTAAATTTTCTTCGTTTACTTCCTTCCTAAGTAAAGTACATTCTGTTGATGTAAATTTTTTTATTTTTCTCTTTAAACATTTATTTTTATCTTTTTTATTCACATGTTTGGTGTCTACAAAGAAAAGACATGCACTTAATTTACTATTGTCGTAATCGAACAAGTAACCAGAGAGGTAACGATTGGGTATCTGTAATGGCGAAAAATGCTCCGACGTCTCACTCATACCCGCGATAAAACTCGAGCCAATAGTAATCTAAATTCGTCAGCATCGCGCATAATCGTTAAACTATCAAGAATCTAACGTGAAACTGAACGTCGTTTATAACGACGTGAACGTCTCGCACGACGCGTGCGTTTTCGAGAGTGACTGTCCCTACCGGCGCGCGAAAAAGTATTGCAATAATTGTATTTGTCATCCATCATCGCGAAAGAGCCTGCTTGATTACTGCATCTATCGGCAAATGCTCTGTTGTCTTAATTACACTTTTGCTAACAGGACACACTATCGACCATGCATCTTTTCGAGCGTCTATAGGCTGGAATAAGTATTTACAGAAAGATGACCAGGTCATAATGCTGGTTTGTGACCACTTATCATTGTTTGTGACACCTAATTGAACGCAAAATTTACCTTGTAGATCTTCGTGCGAAATTGAGCAAATTTCTTCTCCATTTATTGATGATGTATTATCAGTAAATTTAATATTTAAATTTAAAACATTCCAGCCTTCGTGAACAAGCTTTGCCACGCGCTGTATATATTTCAAGCGGTACAAACTTTTGTATGAATACGGTGACTTGTCAAAACTAGTAGATGCTTGTGCATAGGTAAAATTTCTAGTAGACTGAATAGTATACAGTTCATCGTTATAAACTGGATTTTGAAAATAACTATTGATTGGTGCAATAAAAGTTTTTTTTTCGAGCAACAATTTAATTATACTTTCAGTTCGAAAACGATCTTCGAAAACATCATTCGTAATTTCAAAAGCGCTATGGATACCAGTTTTGTCAATGTAAAGCATATTACAAGCAGCATCAATGAGAATACTCCAAGGACCTTCGGAACATCCTTGTTTACTGTATACCATATCAATAATGATATTGATTTTTTCTCCTGTGTGCTGTAAAGAATTATTGTAAATATACTCTAGCGTGTAGGTTTTACAATCGTAGTTACACACAAAAAGAGGATGACGCGAATATCCACTATTACTACTGCAGCTTTTCACTGTGAGTCCCATAACGCATTTACATACCTCTTGAATAGTAATATCACACTGCATTGCATCTGAAATGAAGCAATCTATGTCATTTGGATATGTGTTTCTGCGAAGAAAAGATGAAGGATCTACGGAAGGATCGCAATAAGCCTTTTTTTTATCTATGGATTTTTTAAAATCCTCACTATTATAGTATTGTTTTGCTCCATCTCTGTGTATCAAAGTATCTCGCACGAATCCTCCGAAAATCTTTACATCCAAAGATATTAATTTTCTGTAAATTTTTTGATATAATATATACCGCTCTTTCATCCAAAAAACTCCATGCTCTTTTATCATATTAATTATAGTTGTATGTGGACAACTAGTTTTTGAAAACATATGCTGAAAATGATAGCAATACCTCCAAAAGAACAACTCATCCTCGTCGCCTTGCTCAGTGTCTGTAGATGGAGATGAGATAACATCATTAAGCCACGGGCGTTCTTCTTCGTTCATAGCGTCCAGCCCACTGATTTTTTTTTTTTTTTTTTTTTCTTAATGTAACTACTGTAATGGACAAATTTTTTGACGGTTTGATATTACAAGATATCGTAAATAAAAATTATAAATTATTGGCCAATACAGACAGACATATTTTGAGATCAATTAAAGCAAACTTACGTAGAAACCATAGACTAAAAGACGATGTAAATTCTAAAAATATAAGTATCTCGCGTTTATTAAATATGTCGTATGAAGAGATGGCGGATGATTTAATAAAGAGAAAAAGAGAAGTTGAAAAGAAAGAAAATCTACATTCGACGATTTATAAACATACAAAAATTTCCAAAGAGGAAATTGAAATAATTATCAACAAAATTGAAGATCCTTAAGTATGTTTACGTATGTAATTGTAGGTGACTCGCTTAACGATGAAAAAGAAGATATTTTGATATTTAATCTTTTCCAATGTGAAACTAAAAAGATTTCCTGTTGTTTTAATTGATATTTGTTTAAAACTGTGTTAGATTTTTTATGATGATTTAATATCAATTTCATTTTTTTTTATTTTTTTTTTCTTTTGTATACCAAATAGTATTCTTCAATAAGTATACTGTTTCACCGGCTGATTCAGAGAAAAAATACACATTAATTCGAGGGACAGACTAATGTTCATACGCTCGTAATTAACATTTTCGTAAAACTTTACAGTTTTTTTTTTCTCTAATCTGTCAAATGGAGATTCTCACCAACAATATTTACAAAGATGCCGTCGATAAACACCGTGACTCAATCGTCTCAACCCACAACCAGCTGAATCATCGTACTCAAATATTGCTACTAGATTTTGATAAGTATTCTAAAGAATTTGATTTGAAAAATAGTATGTTTTACATACACATAGACAGTCTTCCATCATATTGTTCTAGTAGGTATATGATCAACGATAATTGCATTCCACTATGCATTAAACACGTAAATACGTATTTCTTGACGTTTGTGTGAATCCAAATAATAAAATCTAATGTAGATCAAATGGAAAATGCATTGAGTTTGCCCAAAAGTCGTACTCGTTCAATGTCTAGGAGAAGCACGGCTTCTCGACGAGCGCCGGGAAATGCAATGAGTTTGCGCAAAAGTCGTACTGGTTCTATGTCGAGGAAAAGCGCGGCTAGTAGACGATCTGCACGTACCCAAAGCGGTGACCACCACTCGAACTTGAAAAAACGATCAACAAGAAAATCGCTGAATAGTGGACAACCAATGACTAAAAATTCCCACTCACGAGAATTAAGCGATCGTGGAGAAGTAAAAAGTGTAGGAAAGAAAGTCAAATGGGTAGATGCCATCGCAAAAGCTTATCAATTTTTGAAAACAAAAGATCCTAAGAAACGTTTTGTAAAAAAGTTTATACCCGTGGGAAAAGGTTCAGAAGGAAAACTTCTACACAAAATAGCTTTAGCAATAAGAGATGGTAGAAGCGATTCAGAGCTACTAGATATTTTGGAATCTTCATGATCTTAGTTTAAACAAAAATTCAGGACACAGCTGTGGTTTTTTCATACACAAAAATTTGTATTCACCATTCACATATTTACTTGGAGGTGCAATTACAATACCATTATTTGATCTGATGTCAATTGATAGTTTACCCATCTCTGTACACACCTGCACTGAATTGTCCGAAAATTTTTCATTCCAAATAAAATACAAATGAATTCCTCCTGATGGGGTTAGAATACACGTAGTCATATTATCATAACGATAATTATGTAAAGTACAAAGTTGCTGAAAATATTTAAGAGAATCATTACCATCATGTACGTCAATATCTATAACAAAAATATTACTTTCGCGTCCACAAACTATAGCAATATTATTAAAATTCATGTTTATCTTCTCATTCATTTCATATGTACGATTTGTCCAATTTTGAAAAACAGGACATTTTTTGTCGCGTCTGGCTGCAACAAGTACAAATTTGTTCGCATCGTAGAATTCGAGTATTGATGTATTGTCTACGTGCATTATATTGTGTTTGAATTGTACGATTTGAATATGATCAAGATTTTCTAAGGTGGTCACATGACTTGTTTTACTCTTTTTAGTTGATTTATCTGATATGACAATATCTTTTTGAATGTTTTTAAGTACGTTTGTGTCTTCGTCTAAAATTTTGTAACCGTCACATTTAAAACATTTTACTGTTACACATTGTGAGCTGAAATTAAGTACGAAATAAATAGAGTTTTTTGAATGTTGCCTTACAGATATTGGACATGATCGACCAATCGTATCATTTTTTGCCTTAATAGTTACACAATCTATTCTACCTTTTACATGTCGTTCGTTTTCAAGAGATATCCCGGGAAAATTTTTGTATATAGTGTTTTTTGATACACGTATAAAATCATGTCTATTCATAACATATTGTTTATTTATAAATGTTTGTGTTTCGCTAATATCGTCCAGGATTCTTTTCCTTTCCTTTTGTTTTATTGATAACGTTTGTTTAAACAATTTTTGAATAATGTACATTCTCCAGTAAGATTGTATCAGAATTACATGATCCATGTGTTTTATGTTTGATATTATAAATATTCGTAAAAATATTTGAGCCGGACTATTGAATTAGAATTCATCGTCTAAAGAAAATTTTGTGTCTGTGCTGCTCAATGATGCCATTACTCCTGATTTTTGGTATTCACCGACGCGTTTCTCGAAAAAATTAGTTTTTCCCTGCATCGATATCATTTCCATCCAAGGAAATGGCATTTCGACATTGTATAATTTTACTACGTTTAATGATTGCAATAATCGATCAGCTACAAATTTAATGTATTGTGTCATAAGAGTACAATTCATACCAATGAGACTACATGGTAAAGCAGATGTTATAAATTTACTTTCCAAGATAACTGCTTCGTTTACTATATCCTGTACTTTTTCTGCGTCTACTGGGCACCCAATTTTACGGTAGATTAAACAAGCAAAATCTGTGTGTAAACCTTCATCCCTTGCAATTAATTCATTAGAAAAAGTCAAGCCTGGCATAAGCCCTCTTTTCTTCAACCAGTATATAGCACAAAAACTACCGGAAAAAAATATACCTTCGACACACGAAAATGCAACTAATCTGACAGCAAACGAATCCGAACAATCTATCCATTTTTTACACCATTCGGCTTTTTGTTTTATGACATCTACATTTTCTGTAGCTCTAAATAATCGCACTTGTTCATCTCTGTCATTGATTAAAGTTTGAATAAGTAAACTATAAGTTTCCGAATGAATTGATTCCATAAAAATCTGACATGAGTAAAAGGCACGAGCTTCAGCGCATTTTATGTCATTATAAAATCGTTGAACTAAATTTTCACAAACGATCCCATCTGACGCAGCAAAAAATGCTAAAACCATTTTGATAAAGTATTGTTCATTATCCGATAATGTATTCCAATCTTTCATATCCACATCCAAATCTATTTCTTCAGCTGTCCAAAATGCAGCTTCGTGTTTTTTATACATTTCCCATATGTCAGAGTGCTCAATTGGAAATAGAACGTATCTTTCGTCTCCGCCTTGCAATATATCCATGTAATTAAAAGTAATATTTTTTTTTTGGTGGTTTATCTACATGATTACTCTAAGAAGACAATTTCAAAACAAAAACGTCAAAAAATACGATGAAAAAAATATTTGTTTAATATGTTTAGACGAAGAAGCGACATGTATTTTAATACCATGCTTACACCTAGCCTTTTGCCAAAATTGCAAACATGATTTTGAAAAGTACATGTTCAATTGTCCACTGTGTCGCTTAAACTATTCTGAAATATTAACTGTAGAAAATGCATGAAAAACAAAAAGTTATAATTGCGAAATATAAATAGTTTCGCCATCTTGGATATTGTCTATCGGTGATTTAATTACGAAACATTCGTTCTTTAGAATATGTTTTAATTTGTTTAAATTAAGTGAATCTAAAACATTTTCTAGACGTCTAAAACATTCAGCGATTAAGATTGATTTACTGATGTTATCGTGAAGCCTGTATGTAATAGAAAATCCATCAAATACGCAACTTTCATCAAAGATAATCGATGCGGTCATTGTAGTCATGAAATTATTTTTATTTTTGATATATGTTTACAATCTTTGGTACTTATAATGTAGCAACACTATATACAACAAAAGACAATACTATCCCAAAAACATATATTAGTTTAGGGAAAAACGTTATCAACGTACCAAGTACAATAATTCCGAAAATAAAAGATATTTTTAGTACATTATTCTTTAATTTCGCGTTTTCAAGTATTATTTTATTTCCTTTATCAGTTTTCTGTATATCATAATAATTAGCATAAATCCCTATTATATCTAAAGGTATTGATATCATTACTATTTTTGTACATATTTTTTTTTTACTTATTATACATAGTTACGTAAAAAAGCACCCCGGCAATGACACAGAACGCTCCGATCGTAAAAAACATAAAATTTGTTTGAGTAGGATCCTTATGATAATTTAAATACATTTTTAAATACTCTTGACCAAGAGTTCCGAAAAGATATAAAATGGACGAAAAAAACATTAGGCCAAAACCCGTTGTAATTGCACCGGCTGATATACCTTTAACTAATGTTTGTTTTTGAGATGATGTCAAATTAGTATTACTTTCTACGTTATTTTTAAGATCTGTTTTTGTTTGTGGAGATCTAAAAAAGCGAGCGAAAAAACCTGTATCGGTGTCATTTTCTACTTTGTTTGATTTCTTAAGAGTATCAGCACCACCTTCAGTAATTTCATCAGCATTTCTTGAAAATCTAGAACCCATATATATGTATTTAGAAAAAAAAAAATTACTCATAACCTCGCTTGTAATCACTCACCCAATCTATATTTGAACAATGCTGATTTTCGTGAACACAAACGCAGTATTGCACGGACTCCGCGCAAAGAGGACATTGCTGTCGACCATTGAAAACAAACCACCTTTTTGCTGTACATATTGAAGTATCACAAATTTTTGAACACCAAGCACACAAACTTTCTTCAAAACCGTCGTTTTGTATGTTACAATATGGATCTTCTAATGCGAGAAAATCAATTATTTCTCTCAACATGATTTCTTGTCTATTTGATAGATTGACAACTTCTCCATCCAAATGTTTGAATAAGCTTTGAATGATTTCTCTGGGATATGGTAATTTAATATCAACATAATTACAATGAGAATTTCTCATAAAACCTGCAAAAAAACCTGAGTATTTAGCCAAAAATTTTCGAGAATATTTTTTTTCTACTAGAATTCCTCCTCTTGTTTTCCATCCAACTGTAAACTCATCAATATCTTCTAACTCCCGCTTCATCCTGAGCCAAACTTCACAGGTTCTGTGATTTTCTCGATTTTCTAAATTTTGATTTTCTAGATTTTCTAGATTTTCTAGATTTCGATTTTCTAGATCGTCTAGATATTTGAGATTGGCAAAAAAAGCCAGGGATATATGAGGATCCGCTTACAGAGCTATTGGATACGCTTCCAGAGCTATTGGATCCGCTTCCATAGCTATTGGATCCGCTTCCATAGCTATTGGATCCGCTTCCAGAGCTACCATAAGAACTGGCCACAGCTGGATTGTTACATTCGTTCCATAACCGAAACATTGGCCACTTGGCAGGGTGTTCCCAATTCCAAGGATTCTGCAGATCATCACAAAATTTGGGTTGTTTTTTGCGGTATCCTCTTATCAAAGGTTGTTCACCAAGAGGTCTTCCTGGAATAACATTATCCAAGTATGCAGGTTTGGAGGTTTTGAGGTTTAGGTTTAAAGGAAATGTATTTAAGTTATTGTACCTAGTAGGAATTCCTTGATTTCGTAGTGCTTCTATGTATGACTCGTTAGGAATCGGAACTGGGCAATTTTCGTTCTGTGGTTGTAGTAGGTATTTTGGCACTGGTTCGAAGTGCCTCCTCCAATCGCGGGCAGAAATTGTTGGAGGAAGATCAGCACGAGCGAGAATTGTATCAGGAGCATCCTCACAATAATTGTCATATAATTCAGTGTATGTGTCAGGTAATCGTGTGTCAGGTACTCGTGGCGGAATATTTCCATCTCTGTAGATTGTTGGAAGTGAGTTGAGTCTTTCCAAAGGCAAGTGTGTAGTTGAACTACTGTAACTAGGGGAACGTGACAAGGTTCTTGATGACATTTGTAGTATATATCATTTTTTTTTCCTTAACTTCCCGAACACAAAAAAATTACACGTATTTTTTTGGAGAATATTAAAAGATGAACAGAATTGGTCGCGCACTTTCAGAAAACATATTGTACACCTTTGAATCAGAAAAGGATGATTCATATGTTTATAGTGTGATTGGAAACACAGGTAATTCATATGTTGCGCAAGTTGGAAAATTTTCAAAGAGTAATTGCACTTGTCCCGATTTTCAAATCAATGACAAATTATGCAAACATCTCATATGCATATTAATAAAAAATTACCAAGTGTCCATAAACAACTTGACATATATTGAAAAAGTAGGTGTAGAAAATTTAAATACAGATGTACGTCTGAACGAAAACTGTCCTATATGTTTTAACAATATTGAATATGTAGAATACGTATGTCAACAATGTAAGAATGTCTTTCACCATTCATGTATATTAAAATGGTATGAAACATTAAAAAAACAGAAATCGCCACTATCGTGTCCTATGTGTAGACATCTTTCCTAAACTTCCTTCTATCTCCAAAATATATTTGTTGAAGAGCCTTTAAGTATTCGCATTCAAGCATGCTGTATATTTCAGTGGTACGAGGAGAATAAGTATCCTCTAAATTTTGTTTTTTAGCTTCTTCTGCCGAATGAGAAATGTCAGCTATTTTTGTACCATATATTTGTATTAAAAATTTGAAATAGACACCACATTCATATTCACATTCACTTGATTCGTTTAGAAGAGAAAAATCTCTTTCCTTTCGAGCAAGACTTAAAACATGCTCTAATTCGATGACGGGATCATGGACCCAAACTACTTTTCTAAGTGGCTTTATCTTCGGTGTCGGAAGTAGTCCTTTATCGTATGATTTAATAAGCCTTAATGGACTTCTATTTTTTAAAACAGGTGAATCCATACTGAGCCAAGCAATCGTCCCCGCGCTCGTATCATCGTAATTTGTCATGAATCAGTAGAAAAGGCAGTACATAAATGTTTATTTTCCTTTGATAAACGCGAAACGGTATTTTTTAAATTCGATATTTCCTCTTCCATTGCTAATATCTTTGTGTCTCTTTCTTTTATATCCTTCTCATATTTTTTCAAAGACATTATGAAATCATTTCTTATACTCAATTCGAGCTCTCTAAAAATTTGAAAATGTTTTCCAAAAGCGCGCTCAACATCCTCAGCAAATAATGAATTTTTGTCTGCTTGCATACTCGCACGTAAACCTACAATTTCGCTCATATAATTATCATTTTTTTTTTTTTGCATATCAATTATTCTAGCATTTTTTTCTCTACACACAATGATTTCTCTTTGCTGTTTCCAAAAAAGACGGCAAGAATCTTTGGAGCAATATTCTTCCAGACATTTATCTTTACAGATTACTGTACGTATTTCTGAGAGAGAAAAGCATGGACTATCGGTATGCACGTGATGATCGAAACACAAGCCTCTGCAAGCAATGTTAGAGCAATTCTGACAGTTGACGAACCTCGGTCGCTTTTTACAAGAACGCTCAGCATCGCCCATAAGCACCTCGAGCAAACGTTATTTATCTTTGTGTTTTTCTTCTGCTTTTTCTTGTACCTCTTCTTCTACTTCTTATACTTTTTCTACTTCCTCTACTTTTTCTACTCCTTCTACTTCTTCTACTAGTTTTTCTTCGAATGCTACTTTGGGCGAATCCTAGAACGTTCCTTTGTGCTAACCCTAATGGAGCTCTTATACTGTACAAAAATATCACAAGTAGAGCAAGATATATTAACGCCTTGACCGGAGGTTCATACCCATCTACCCCTTGTAACGCTTTGAACACAGAAAATACTGCTGGCAAAATAGAACCATGTCTTTCTTTAAGAAGACTGTAAGCAGGTAAAAGTATAGGATCAATGTGTCCTATAGTCTGCTTAACAAATGCCTTACTCATGTCAATACTATTTTGTAAAGTATCGCCGACACCTTTTAAACTATCCATATTTGTGTCTGAGTTTGATATTTTTTCTTGGCTAGTGTCGTCGACGAATTGAGGAATTCTAGAGCTCAGGTGAAGGACGCGGAGTCTTTTAATGCGCAACAATTTCAATCGTGATAAAATCTGGAAAAGAAGTACGCTGTTGAAGCTGAGAAACGTACTCTGATTGTGTATCGTAGTAAAATTTTATATCTTGGCTACTTATTTTATACAAAGACTCGATGTTGTGTATTGGAATGAAGAATCTCATTACGCCAAATCTGAAAGGAAAATCTGTGTAAAAGCATCCAGACTCGTACCATGATGAGAATGTCCAACAGAGTTTTTTTTTGTTAGTATTTTGCAAAAAATCTCTAACACCATTTTCAAAATCCTCAATTCTGAGATCGCATGTACAAACATACAATTTCAAAAATATGCTATCCATTTGGAATGATAATATGACTACGATTGAGCACAGCTTTTTCAAACATGACAATTGAGCGATCAACCACGACCTACTGAAGAGCTCTTCGTTATCTTTTCTCTTCCGCTTTCGACATAGCACCCACGGTCCCATAACTGAGCAAGGATGCTGTATTTCCAAATGTGTTTTCTTGAGTAATACTTAAATCAATGACCGCGGCGCACGATAATCCAGTGTCGACATATTATCAATAAAAAAAAAAAAAAAAAAAAAAAAAAAA
>MDTC01184630.1_pt1 | contig 13343 bp, 7 predicted proteins | sample 811181 | NCBI WGS metagenome assembly MDTC01 (sample SAMN05326644, study PRJNA326480) | marine metagenome | isolation source: seawater | place: Pacific Ocean: North | collected 2011
AGGTGTGACAGGCTGATGATTGGTATCCACAAGGTGATTTCGGGGTGGGGTAGTATAATGGCCCAAGAGATTAAGACGGGAGCCCGGCCAGAGCGTTACGAAAATTTTGGTCTTGTTCTTAAAAAAGAGGAATCTTTGATTTTAGGAGGCTATTGAGTCGGAATTTGGAGCGTCTTTTCCAGACGATAGTCGTTCCAAACCAAGCAAATTGGCACTATACCGCCTGCAAGACTCCCGAGATCGGTGCCACGATTGAGAAAATCGAGGGGAAAGACCGGATCGGGAAGAAGCGCAGTGCGGCCCGCTGCTGAGCCCAATTGGTTAAAAAAGGTTGATAATCACCTGTTATTGTTATTTTCTCTGTCTTGAATTCCTGATGATTTCGGATTCGGAATCCCTTGGACAACCACAACCTGAGACAAACCTGATGAAAAAAATCGCTATTCTGCTTTCCGCATTTGCCTTCCTCGCCGTTTCCAGCTGCCAGACCATGACAGGTCTGGGCCGCGATCTCACCGGTGCCGGACAGAAGCTTCAAAATGCTGCGAACCGCTAATTGCCGGAGTTCCAGCAAATACTTCCCAAGAGCAGCCTGCGGGCTGCTCTTTTTTGTGGGTTTCTTCGTGACGGATATCGGTCTCGCCATGGTGGGATCGCTCATTAAAGTTTCTCCCAAGAAGAAGCTCTTTATGATCCCACCGGTGCTTGCAGTTTTTATTGGTTCACGGAGGAACACGATTCCCGATCGAGACTGGGGCGCGAATGTGGATCAGCTGTATGCTTTGGCTCCTCCGTTCGCAGGTCGTTGGTATACCAAGCCCATTGATCCGGCAATCGCACTTGAACTCATGGCCCGTCAATTCGAGGCGAGGTTGGAGGAAGATTCCTTGTTCTATCTCGAGGCTGCCATGTGGAAGTCAGCGGGTGGCCCCAAGGGAGTTCTGGGAGAAGAACTCGTACAAAAAAATTACGCCTTCGCCAGACGCTATAAAGCTGAAGTAAAACCAGAGCGCGCAGCGGCCCACTTCAAACGGGCCCTCTGCCGGGATGTATCACGACTATGGGACGATGCTCGCCAGCCACGGGAAACTTATCCAAGCAAAAGCTCTGCTTAAAAAAGCGCTCATCCTCGAACCAAATCTAAAGCCAACATTGGGTGCGCTCGCTTTGGTGAACAAGCTCATTGCGGAGGGGAAATAGGAGCTTGGCTGGCTATGAATTCAGCAAAGACGGGTCAGCGCCGATAGTTCCGATGAGGGATTCGCGGTATTCGGCAGTTTGATGGCGGTCGGCGTGATTCTCTTCAGGCTCTCTTTCAGGGGAGGCGTTTAGTTTGTGAGCTCTGCCTGCAGTTTTTCAATCTCATCGCTGAGGGTTTCCCATTTGGAGTAGGCCATTTCCAGTTTTTTTGACGCTTGTTCGTAGGCGTTTGTGGCCTTCCGGAGTTCCTCGGCGTCACCGGAGATCTCGGGTTTTTCGAGGTGGGCGGAGATGGTGGCCTGGGCGCCTTCGAGGTCCGCGATTTGTTTTTCGACGGACTCGAATTCGTTTTGCAGGGGCTTGAGGACCTTGTTGCGTTTTTCTCGGATGGCGGCCTCTTTTTTGCGGCGTTCCTTGGAGCTGAGTTGAGGCCCTTTGGCGGCCGCTTGTTTGGCAAATTGGGAGGGAGCCGGGGAAGTGCGTTCTTTCACTTCCTTCTCATCCTCTTCGGTTTTTTCGAGGTAGTAGGTGAGATTGCCAGCAAACATGCGGGGGTCTTCGTTGGGGCGGAATTCCATCGTTTTCTGCACGATGGGGTCGAGGAAGTTCCGGTTGTGGGAAACGATAAGAAGAGTGCCGGGGTAGTCGATGAGAGCCTTTTGCAGAATGTCCTGTGACTGCATGTCGAGGTGGTTCGTTGGCTCATCCAGGATTAGGAAATTGGCTGGGCGAACGAGCATGCGGACGAGGGCGACGCGGGATCGTTCTCCACCGGAGAGGACGCCGACTTTTTTGAAGACATCGTCGCCTTTGAAAAGAAAGCAGCCAAGGACGTCGCGAGCAGACATCTTTGACCCGCGGGTTTGGATCTGCTCGACGGTTTCGAGAACGGTAAGATCGGGGGCGAGTTCGTCGGCGTGGTTTTGGTTGAAGAATGAGGGCTTGGATTTGGGGCCAAGTTCGTGGTGGCCGGACGACGGCTGTTCCTCGCCGGTGATCATGCGGCAGAAGGTTGATTTTCCTGCACCGTTGGGGCCGACAATGGCGATTTTCTCTCCGCGGGTCACTTCGAGATCGAGGTCGCGGAAGACGATGAGCTCGCCGTATTGTTGGGCGGATTTTTCGAGCTTGGCGACAAGATGGGTCGAGGCCGGAGGGTCGGGAAAGCGGAAAGACATCACGGCGTCCTCGGCATCGATCTCGATACGTTCGATCTTGGCCAGGTGTTTGATGCGCGACTGTACTTGGGAAGCTTTGTTGGCCTGAGCGCGAAAGCGGTTGATGAATTGCTCGGTCTTGGCGATCTCTCGGTCCTGATTGACTTTTTGTTTGCGTAGATTGTCCTGACGTTCCTTAAGTTGGGTTTCGTAGGAAGAATAGTTTCCCGTGAATTCCTCGGCGCGGCCGTGGTGGAAGGCGATGGTGCGGGTGGTGAGGCCGTCCATCATGGAGCGGTCGTGGGAGATGAGAACGATGGCACCTTTGTAGGAATGGAGGTAGTTTTCCATGAAGCGCTGGGCTCCGATGTCGAGGTGGTTGGTCGGTTCGTCGAGGAGGAGGACCTCGGGCTCGGAGAGGAAGAGCTTGGCCATCGCGATGCGCATTTGCCAGCCACCGGAAAATTCGCCGCAGTCGCGTTCGAGGTCGGATTGCTTGAAGCCGAGGCCGCTGAGAATGGCCTGAATACGGGGACGCATGCGGGTGGGATCGTGGCCGTCGAGCTGGATTTCCAGCTCGCCGATTTTATTGAGGAGATCCGAGTAAGGGGCGGAACGGGGATCGAGATTAGGGAGGTCTTTCTCGAGACGGGCCACTTCCTCCTGAATGGCCTTTGTTTCAGCGAAGGCGGATTCGACTTCGTCGTAGAGTGAAATCCCGGTGATGTGGATGCCTTCCTGCGGGAGATAGCCAATGCGGTGGTGCTTCGGTTTATTGATCTCTCCGGCGTTGGGGAGGAGGACTCCGCCGATACATTTCATGAGAGTCGACTTGCCTGCGCCATTGTGTCCAGCGAAAGCCACGCGCTCCTTATCTCCGATGGAGAAGGTGAGATCCTTGAAAATGACACGGGGTCCAAATTCAACGCGAAGATTTTTGACGGCGAGCACGGGGGAGGGGTAGTCCAGACCGGCACGCTTGGGAAGGAGTTTTGGCGTGATTGAATTCGTCACCTCGCTGGAGAGAACCAGATCTTCTTTTGCTCGGAGTGGGAGTCGCTGTTGATGAGCTCGCGGGAGTCTTTGTGGCGCGCCGCCGGAGTGAGCTTATTTAAAGCTCACCGTGAGCGAGTCGTATCCGTTGACTCGCGTGTAGGTGGCTTGGTTTTCAACGTGTCTGGTCTTCTCGAGAATCTTGATCTTGGCTGATCGTTGCGCGAGGGCGTTGATCAGGGTGCGGGCGAGGAGGCGGGCGTGTGCGGCGCCGAGGCAGAGGTGGGGGCCGAAGCCGAAGGCGACGTGTGGGTTTGGTTTACGGTCGAGCTGAAATTTGTGAGGGTTTTGGAAAACCTCTTCGTCTCGGTTGGCGGATGACCAGCAGAGCGAAACGCGACCGTTTGGTGGAACGGTGACTCCCCGGACATCGCTTGTCTCCGGGCAAACCCGGCCGAGGTGGGTAATCGGAGCGAGCACACGAAAGAATTCCTCGACGGCGTGGGTGACTTTTTTCGGCTCTCCGCGAAGTTCGGTGAGAGTTGCGGGATGCTCGGCGAAGTAGGCAATGATTCCGGAGATTGTATGGATCACGGTATCGCGTCCGCCAGCGAAGACCAGGTTGGCGTAGCCCATCATTTCGTCGCGCGTGAGTGGGCGGTCCTGATAGCTCGCTTGGGTGAGGGCGCTGAAGAAGTCGAGGCCGGGGTTTGCTTTGGCTTCGTCGAATTTCTGATGGAGGTAGGGTTCAAGCCCGATGTCTTCGTCAGGCGAATTGGGATCATGGAAGACATGAATACCCCATTTGATCCAGATTTCGGCTTCGGACTCAGGGACGTCGAGGAGATAGGTCAGGGCGTGTGACTGGAGCGGGAGCGCGAAGTCGTGAACGATTTCGACGGAGTCATTTCCGCCGGCTTCGTCGAGGAGTCGCGTGATGAGTTGCTCGACCTTTTCGATGACTTCGGGAAGTTTGGCTCGCTTGAAAAATGGATCGATGAGTTTGCGGTATTCCTTGTGCTCGGGAGGGTTGGTTTCGATAGGAAGTTGCCGCATGCTACGGAGGTCTTCCTCGGAAGGTATGGGAACGCGAAAGGGGGCATCGGAACTGAAGGTCTGCCAGTCCTTGGCCGCGGCCCGTACGTCAGCGTGACGCAGAATCATGGGGAGGGACTCGCCTTGGAAAGGGCAGGTGAGAACGCCGTCGTCTTTGCGGGCTTTCTCGAAGGGATCGGAGTCGCTCATGGGGAGAATTACTTTTCGTTACGGATCGATTCAAGGAGGCCTAGGAGTTCTTTGACTTTTTCGGGGTGTTTTGCGGCGAGGTTGTTGGTTTCGCCGAGGTCGTCTTTAAGATTGTAGAGTTGAATCTTGGGAAGAGTCTTGAGAACCTTTTTGTCGATTTTTGAAAATCCGCCGGAGCCGGGTCCGGTGATGAGTTTCCAGTCACCGGAACGAACGAGAAAGTGACTTTGTCCGGCTCCCATCACGATGGGCTTGCGAGGGTTGACTTTTCCTCCTCTGAGAACGGGAAGGAAAGAGACGCTGTCGGGTGCTTGTCCCTTGGGAATTTCCGCGCCAGTGAGATCAGCGAAGGTGCGGAAGAGGTCGGTGAAACAGATGGTCCGGTCAGCAGTTTGTCCGCTCTTAATGGCGGCGGGCCAGCGTATGATGAGGGGCATGCGGTGCCCCGCTTCCCAGGCGTCGGCTTTCATCCCGCGCAGGCCGCCCGAGCTGTCGTGTGAGAATTTTTTGGTATCGATGTCATACCAAACCGGCCCGTTGTCTGCGGTGAAGACGACGATGGTGTCTTTTGCCATTCCTGTTTTGTCGAGGGCTCCGAGAATCTTGCCGATTTCCGCGTCGATCATATGGGTGAAGTCGCCGTAGAGATCAACTTTGGTGGTGCCGACGAATTCCTTGGTAGGCAACCACGGGGTGTGTGGGCCGGGATAGGCGAGGTAGAGCATGAGGGGCTTTTCCTCATTTTTGGCGGCGTGTTTTTCGATGACGGAGATCGCCTCGGTGGTGAAACGGGGCGTGACTTCCTCGAGTTTGAGGTCGGGAGAAATGCCCCCAGCGCGCCAGAACTTTCCTTGGATCGGTGACCAGCCTTTGGTGTTGTTAGCTTCGATTCTTAAAGACGGCGGCATGACGGCCTTGTCGCCACGGATGTAGAAGTAAGGTGGAATATCAGTGGAGGCCCGGATGCCGAAGAAGGTGTCGAATCCACGATCTGCCGGTCCGCCACTCAGAGTGCCTTCGAATTTCCTATCCTCGAAAAACCCGAGGTGCCACTTGCCAACCATTGCGGTGTGGTAGCCGTTCTTTTGCAACATTCCGGGGAGAGTGAGGCGGTCTTTATCGATGACAGCATTGTTTTTCCAGGCGATACGCTTGCGAAAGGGATAGCGTCCGGTCATCAGGCCGTAGCGCGAGACGTGGCAAAGCGGACCCGGCGCATGGGCGTCGGTAAACTTCATTCCGTCGGCGGCCAGCTTGTCGATGTGCGGCGTGGGGATTTTGGAATCGGGATTAAAGCAAGTCGGATCACCATAGCCCATGTCGTCGGTGAGAATGATGACAATGTTGGGCTTGTCCGCAGCGAGGGCGGAGCCGAAACAGAGGAGGGAAAGGGTGAGTTGCTTGAATGCGGTCATTGCAAAAGTCTAGGACGATTAGTGAGATGAAAGAAAGATACGAAGAAAGGCATTTGAACCTTTCCAATCGGCAGGATTGTTCATGGAATAAAGGGATGCGGAAGATTGCGATCGCTTGCTTGTTGGTGGGGCCAATTTTGTCTGAAGAGGGCCCGGATTTCTCGACAGAGATTTTGCCGATTCTTTCGAACAAGTGTTTTGCCTGTCATGGGCCGGATGCGAAGAAGGACGAGGTGCGGTTGGATTCGTATGAAGGGGCGACGGAGGATCTGGGTGGGTATTCTGCAATTGATTCGGAGAAGCCAGAGAATGGTGAATTATTAATGCGCATCCATGATGAGAAGGATCCCATGCCGCCGGAGGATGCCGAGAAGCAATTGACGAAGGCCGAGCGGGCATTGCTGTCGCGATGGGTTAAGAGCGGTGGGAAGTATGCCGAGCATTGGGCTTTCGTAAAGCCCGGGATTGTTGAAGGTGGAAGTATTGATCGTTTGGTGGAGGCGAAACTGAATGGGAAAGGGTTCGCTCCGGAAGCAGATAGCCACACGCTGGCGCGACGCGTGGCCATGGTTCTGACTGGGCTGCCGCCGGAGAAGGGGCAACTGGAGGCGTATGTTGGAAGTGGTGATTTTGAGGAACTGGTCGATCAGCTGTTGGGTAGCGAACGATTTGGTGAGCATCAGGCACGGTATTGGTTGGATGCGGTGCGGTATGGCGATACCCATGGCTTGCACCTTGATAACAAGCGCGGGATTTATCCTTATCGTGACTGGGTGGTGAAAGCCTTTAACGAGAATTTGCCTTTTGATGATTTTATCACCTGGCAGTTGGCGGGGGATCTTTTGGAGAACCCAACCGTGGCTCAACGCGTGGCGACGGGATACGTGCGGATGAATGTTTCGACCGCGGAAGGCGGAGCGATTCCGGCGGAGTTTCAGGCGAAGAATAGTTTCGATCGCACCGAGAATTTTGGAACGATCTTTTTGGGGATGACTTTGAACTGCGCGCGGTGTCATACCCATAAGTACGACCCGATTGTGCATGAAGAGTATTACCAGTTGATGGCTTTCTTCAATAGCACTAGCGAGAGCCCGATGGATGGGAACAAGTATGAATACAAACCAGTGATGAAAGCGCCGGCGAATGCAGCGGCCTGGAAACAGTGGGATGCTTATGTGAAAAAGCGAGAGGCCCTGAAAGCAAGAGGTGAAGGAGACTTTGCGGAAGTCGCAAAGAAATTGGATGAGGAAAAAGCCAATTTGGAAAAAGCATTTACCACGACATTGGTAGCAGAGGAGTTGAAGAAGAAGCGGGAGACCAAGGTGCTTCGGCGTGGAGAATACAATGAACCGATGGGCGAGCCGGTTTCGCGGGGTGTCTTTGAGGTGTTGAATCCTTTTCCCAAAGATGCTCCCAAGAATCGTCTCGGTTTGGCGCAGTGGACAACTTCGCGGGAAAATCCTCTTGTGGCGCGGGTCTTGGTGAATCGATTTTGGCAGTCGGTGTTCGGCGCTGGTCTGGTGCGGAGTCCGGAGGATTTTGGGCTACAAGGAAGGCAGCCGACGCACCCCAAGTTGCTGGATTGGCTTGCGGTTGATTTTCAGGAGAGCGGTTGGGATTACAAGGGGCTGATGAAGATGATGGTGATGAGCAAGACCTTCCGACAGGACTCCGTGCGGAGGGCTGATTTGCAGGATCTGGAGAATCTCTTGCTGGGTCGTGGTCCGAGTTATCGTCTTGATGCCGAAGTGATTCGTGACCTCGGGCTTTGGGCGGGGGGATTGTTGGATCCCACGATGGGAGGCGAGGGTGTGAAACCCTTCCAGCCCGGAGGAATGTGGGCGGCCTTGTCCCATCCGGGGAGTAACACCAAAAAGTATGTTGCCGATAAGGACCAGCGGGTCTTTCGGCGGAGCTTGTATGTTTATTGGAAACGAACGAGTCCTCATCCCATGATGACGCTCTTTGATGCGCCTAGCCGGGAGGTGAGCTGCGTGCGCCGGACGAGTGGAAATACGCCCTTGCAATCACTGGCGCTCTTCAACGAACCGCAACGCGTGGCGATGGCGCAAGGTGTCGCGTCACGACTGTTGTCGGAAAAGAAGAATGATGCCGAGAGAGTGAATCAGCTCTTTCAATGGATTGCGTGTCGGGACGCGTCGGAGCATGAACGGATGGTTTGTTTGGAACTTCTGAAGCAGGCCAAAGATGCCAAACATGACGAAAAATCTGCTTGGAGCCAGCTCGCCGGTACGGTGTTGGCGAGCGATACAACAATCTTACTCTATTAAACTTGATGAACGAATTTGGAATTTTTCAAGAGAATGGCCTGAGTCAAACCCGCCGCCAGCTTTTTGGCCGCGCTGCTTTGGGGCTGGGAACAGCCTCGCTGGCGCAGTTGATGGGGCCGAGTCTACAGGCGGCCACGACAAGTGAGGGGATGCATCACAAGGCGACCGCCAAGCGGGTGATTTACCTCTTCATGAGTGGTGGTCCGAGCCAGCATGACATGTGGGATTACAAGCCGAAGATGCAGGGGATGTTCGGGAAGGATCTTCCGGAGTATGTTCGCGATGGTCAGCGCATCACGGGGATGACATCGCGTCAAAAGACTCTCCCGGTGTGCCCTTCAAAATACAAATTCACGAGGCAGGAGAATAACCAGGACGGAGTCTGGGTAAGTGAGCTTCTTCCGCATACTGCCAAGGTGGTGAAGGATCTCTGCGTGGTGCACACGACCTTTACCGAGGCAATCAATCACGATCCGGCAATTACCTACATTCAAACAGGAAGCCAGATTCCGGGTCGTCCGAGTATGGGGTCTTGGTTGAGTTACGGTTTGGGGAATGTGAATGAAAACCTGCCTGGTTACGTTGTGATGCATGCCAAGTCATCGCACGCGGAGCAAAGTTTGTTTGGGCGTCTTTGGGGGAGTGGTTTTATGCCATCGGAATATCAAGGTGTTCTTTTGCGTAGCCAAGGAGATCCGGTATTGTATTTGGGGAATCCCAAGGGCGTTTCACGGTCGGACCGACGCAATCAACTTGATGCGCTCTCTGCATTGAACTACGAGCAACATCAGCGGCTCGGTGATCCGGAGATTCTTTCTCGGATCAAACAGCACGAGATGGCGTATCGCATGCAGACCTCCGTTCCTGAGTTAATGGATTTATCGAGTGAGTCTGATGAGACATTCAAGCTCTACGGAGAGGAGGCCCGGCAGGCGGGAACCTTTTCGGCTTGTTGTCTGAACGCCCGTCGTTTGATTGAGCGAGGGGTGCGCAATGTCCAAATTTTTCATCGTGGCTGGGATGCTCATGGTAATCTTCCTCGCGAACACGAATCGCAGTGTAAGGACATCGATCAAGCCTGTGCGGCCTTGATTATCGACTTAAAACGCAAAGGCATGTTGGAAGATACGCTTGTAGTTTGGGGCGGGGAATTCGGGCGGACGGCTTATTGTCAGGGTGGTTTGAAGAAGGAGAATTATGGACGTGATCATCACCCGCGTTGTTTCACGACCTGGATGGCAGGTGGCGGAGTGAAGCCGGGGATTACCTATGGCAGGACCGACGACTTTGGTTACAACATCGCTGATGCCGATGGGAATCCGCTCAAGCCGGATAAGGAAAAGCACACACCGGGAACGATGCATATTCATGATTTGAACGCGACGATTCTACATCTCCTGGGGATTGATCATAAAAAGTTGACGTATCGCTACCAGGGGCGTGATTTCCGCCTCACGGATATTCACGGGCATGTGATCAAAGAACTGCTCACCTAGAATTTTCAGTCTCGTCTGGCTCTTACGAAAGAGTAAAGGTTGGTCCAGCTGTTGTTTTCGCCCCACGCGTTCGGGGTCACTCCCTGCCAGACGACGTGCACTGAATGATTGAGCCCTGGGACTTGGTCGGCATCACCGTCACGTTCGGCTACTTGTGTTCGTCGTCGGGTTTGTCCTCTTTGCAGGAAAGGAGATAGGCGACCATGTCGCGCATTTCCTGTTTGTTGAGAATGCCAGCCATGGGTGGCATCGCGGAGACGGGGGTGGTCTGGCTGGCGATCTTCTCGGGAGCGATGACGGTGACTTTCTGCTCGATCTTCACGCGGGAGTTTCCTTTGTCATCCTTGGTGAGAATGGTGCCGGTGATGGCGGTGCCGTCCTTTAAGGTGATGGTACCCAAGCCGAATCCTTCGGCGACTTCGGCACCGGGATTGACGAGGGAGCGGAGGAGGTATCTGGCATCCTTGGACTTGCCAATGGCTCCGAGTTCGGGGCCGACGTCGGCCCCGACGCCGTGCATGGTGTGACAGCGTTGGCATTGCGCGATGCCGTGGCCGTAGAAGGCGGCCTTTCCTTTGGCGACGTCGCCACCGGTTTCACAAAGAACGTTCCATTCGGCGAAGGGATCATCTTTGGGAAGTTTGGCGCGGAAGTCGGCCAGGGCTCTCTTGGCTTGTGGTGACTTGGAGGCTTCGGCTGCCATCACGACATCGAGGGCGAGTTCGGCCTCGAGTTTGTTCGCGGCGAGTTTTTTCAGCTCGGCGGCGATAAGCTTTCCTGCTTCGGGCTTGTTGATTGTGCCGAGAGTTTTGATGGTGAGTTGCTTTTCGGCGAGGGTGGTTTGTTTGTCTTTCAGCGTGTCGGCGAGAAGTTTGAGGGACTGCGCTCCGGGGTTGAGGAAGACCAGTAGCGAGCGGGCGCGGCTGCGGATCTTATCGCTCTTGTCGGAGACGAGGGCACTCAATTCATCTTTCCACTTTGGGTTTTTTTTCTCAAGTGGAGCGAGGATATTGAGAGCTTCGAGTCGAGCGTCTTCGGGAGCGTCTTTGGCATTGAGGTAGCCTTTGAGCTGCGCTGAGCTGATCACGAGTTTGTCCTGGCCGACGAGCTTGAGGGCGCGGGCAAGGAGTTCGGTCGCTTCCTTGTCAGTATGCGCGGACTTGAAGTAAGGTTGCAGTTGCTGGATGAGAGTGGCGGGCAGTTTGGTGCGACCCTTGGGCAGGGTGCGGGCGAAGCCGGTGACGGGATCTCCAACTGGCGGGTTGTTCCAGTCGAGCAAGGTGGTGATGGCGTCGCGGCGGATACGCTTGTCGATTGAGGAATCATTTACGATGTCGACGATGACCTTAAGGTCTTGCGGCCGGGCGAGAGTCCAGGCTGCGTGAAGGGCCCGGCGCGCGCTGAGCGGGTGGTGCTTCACTTCTGGAGTGACGCGCTTGGCAATAGCGTGGGCACGTTCGGAGAGAGCGGCGTAGGCTCCGACGACGTTTTCATCGTAGGCTCCGCGGATCGCTTCCTGGCGAACGGCTTTGTCGGTGTCGTCGAAGAAGGCAGAGATCTCGGATGCTTGTTGGCGGCGGAGGGCCACGACGGCGGCGCGTCGGACGGCAACGGATTTGTGAGATTTGAGCGCAGCGAGCTCGGAAGCTTTGGCCGCTTTGGCCAGGACCATAATGCCGCTGTGGCGAACGACGACGTCTTTGTCGGCATTGCGTTCGAGGAAGGCGATGGCGGGTTGGACGGCCTTACTTTCCCTCGCATTGGCAAGCGCAATGGCAGCGAGTCCGCCGACGCGGGTGGATGAATCGTCAATGGCGGCGATGAGCTCGCCACGGTAGGCCTGGCTATGATCTGCGTGGTTGCCGAGGACGCGCGCGGTGTTGGCACGGATTTCCATTTCCTTGTCCAGAAGAAGTCCTTTGAGGTTGGACAGAAGCTTGGGGTCCTTTTGTGCAAGTTGGCCGATCCCCCAGAGTCCGTGGATGCGGCGGAGGAGTGGGTTTTCAGTTGCGAGGGCTTTTTGGAAGATGGCAAGAGATTCCTTGCCACGCTCGGCAAGGGCGTATTGCGCGCGGCAGCGGACCCGCTGGTCGGCGTGGTCGAGAAGGGTCTCGAGCTTCTTGGAGTCAATGTTTGGGAAGCCCTTAGCGAAGAGTTCAGCGACCTCCTTCACGGCGGCAGCATTGTCCTTTCGGTCGCCCGTCATGGCGTAGATGTTTCCTTTGTTTGGTCTGCTCCATCCTCCGCCGTAGTCGGAGATGTAAAGCTTGCCGTCGTAGCTCCAATCGATGTCGGTGAGAGCGATGCCCTTCAGGAAGACCTCCTGGGTTTTGAGTTTGAATTCCGCACCATTGGGTTCGAGGGAAAAGTTTTCGATGACGCAGCGGTCGGCATTGGCGACGTATCCAACGACGAAGAAGTTTTTGTCGAACTTGCTCGGCATGGTGGTTACGCCCGGGTTGTAGGCTAGGCCGCAGGGACCGTTGACGGAGTATGCGATGGGTGGATTGACGAAGGCGGGCTGGCGGTCGTGACGGGTTTCCCAGATACCTTCGTTCATCCAGGCGTCGATTTGATCTTCTTTACGGGGTGGCTTTGAGCCGAGGTGATCCCAGGCGACGCCGCCGAAGGAGGCGAGCGTTTGGTGTCCCATGCGCCAACCGGTGTCGCCGTGTTCGACGAGGTAGAGGATGCGTTCACGGTCGCCCTGGTCGTAGTCGTTGTCGACGGTGAAGAGGTTGCCGAAATCATCGAAGACGATCTCCTTCGGATTGCGGAGGTTGATGTAGAATTCTTCGAATTCCGTGCCGTCGGGATTGCTTCGAAAGACTCCGCCGCTGTCGGGACGAGAGAACGTTTTACCATCTTGATAGACGTGGTAACCGCGGTCGCCGATGGACCAATAGAGTTTGCCGTCGGGGCCGAAGGCGAAGCCGTTCAGGTCGTGTCCGGAGAAGCTCACGCGTACGCCGAAGCCGTCGACGAGGGTTTTCACTTCTTCGGCTTTTCCGTCGCCATCGATGTCTTTGAGGCTGTAGACGCCGGGGATCATGGCAAAGTAAACGGTCCCATCTTTTTCAATGAGGCCGCCGGAGGGGCCTGCGAGGGGTTCGTTAAAGTCTCCACGGAAAACGGTGGTCTTGTCGGCTTTGCCATCGCCGGTGGTGTCTTCGAGGACTTTGATGACCTCGGATTGGTCGTCGAATTGATCCCACTTGAGAAAATCGGGCTCCATGCCGGACCACTGCTTGTGGTAGGCCTCGCGGTCTTTGAGAGTCATGGTGGAGATGTCGCCATTGACGCGGTCGCGGAGATAGCGGTTGTTTTTTCCGCCGTGGCGAATGTCTTGCACCTGAACGCGCCAGCGGTGGGTCTCGGCAGCATAAACGCGGTTTTTTCCGTCGATGCAAATCGCGGTGACGTTGTTGACCTGATCCGCCGTAGCGAATTGGGTAATTTTTGTTCCCTCGGGAATGTGAATTTTGGGGAATTCAGGCGAGGGCTTGATTTGGGCCTGAAGAGGAAGGGCGAGTGTGAAAGCCGTGG
>MDTC01256521.1_pt1 | contig 13342 bp, 24 predicted proteins | sample 811181 | NCBI WGS metagenome assembly MDTC01 (sample SAMN05326644, study PRJNA326480) | marine metagenome | isolation source: seawater | place: Pacific Ocean: North | collected 2011
AATAATGCTGGTTTAATGGATTTACAGATATGTTAGGTAGTTCATATATATCTGATTCAGGAGTATTTCCTCCAGCCCCGTATAATACAGTACTATTAGGGGGAGAAGCAGAAACGTTTGGATAATTACCTGTAGTTGGTATTGAGGAAATCCAGTTACCACCCCAATCCCCTGATTCTATATAATCAGAAGTTATAAGATTTTGTGTTTGGGAAAAAACATTAAAACACAAAAAACATAAACTTGTTATTATGACTTTTTTCATTTGTTTTTTAGTTCTTTAATATGTTTACACTCTCTAGTTTTAGACCTCCAATATCCAGGACAATTACATTTGTAACTATCCATTATTTTTCTTACTGTATAAACTGCATCACTAGAACTTGATTTAAATTTAAATAAATTTGGTTCAATTTTAGGTTCCTGTTTTACTGGTTGGATCCAATTAATATCATTTAATGTTGTATTTGGGTCTACTTCTTTCCAATCAGGTACAATATATTTTTTATCTCCTATATTAAGTAAAGCAGGTGAAACGTATTCATGTGTATAATCATATTTAAAACGTTTTACACCAATAAATTTACCAAAACCTTTTGGATTAATTTTAAATTGAGAACTTTTTCTATATACTAATCTAGTTCTTAAATTTCCGTACTTGTTTAAATTTGAAAACTCAAATAATGGCATAACCTTAATTTTATAAAAACATACGAAAAAATTTTTACTTATCCAAATTCTTTTTTGGGCGTCCTCTTTTAGGTTTATTTTCTAGATACTTTATCGCTTTTACAATCTCAGCACATCTCTCATACATTTCTTTTTCTTCAAAAATAGATAAATGATTTTTAAGTGTGGTTGAAAATTCTGCTCTATCTACTGTAATGTCATACATTGTCTGTTCTTGAACTACTAGAATAGATAAAGCATGGTGATGTTTCTTTTTTCCTTTTAGGTTATTCAATACTGTATCAACTAAGGCATTAGCAATTCTAATATCTTTTTCTGCTATTAATTTTTCAAACTCTTCTGTATCAAACACACTAATTTCTGTTGCCATTAATTCCATTTTAAAATAAATTTAAAAACTTTGGGTCAATCTCCATTTTTTTGAGTTTAATTGAAATTTCTTCATTTTTTAACATCTTGGTAGCTAATTTTTCTAAATGATTAGATCTTTGTTTAGAATAATCACTTACTAATTTGTTATGTTTTTTCTTTTTCATTTCAATTATAAATATTACTTTTTTCTTGAAACAAGTGAATAAGGGTCTTTATCTACTTTATCTTCCCATTCCCCTAATTCATCTAATTTCTTTTTATGATAATCATCTAATTGAAAGTCTGAGGCTTCTGTTGTGTTGTATACTGTGGAGTGGCCTTCTAGTTTTTCAATATCTTTTTCATTAAATACTTTACCAATATTTAAAAAATAACAATTATAGCAAGTCATTTGGGCATTACCATCTTGGAAATTATTCTTATTCCCATCTTTAAAAAACATTAATAGTGGGGATTTACCATCTATTTCTCTTTTCTCATCAAATCCACAATGATAACACTGTTCTAATAAATACCCAGCTTCAATCATTTTAAATTTAATTTTTTCTAAATTAAAAGACGAAGCATCTGCTCTACCATTTACTATATCATCAATTGCAGGTGTTTTTCTACCAAACGGGGTATCACTCATAAATTTTGGTATACCTTTCCCACTTTGATTTTTATGTAATTCAAATAACGATAAACCAGTTTCATCATCTTTATATGATTTCATATAGGGCTTTAAATGTTGGTAAGAACAGTTTAAATACCTAGCAGCTGCTAATACCGATTTGGTTTTAGCCATTGCTGCTAAACACATTTCTTTTGATATTGGTTTTGGTTTAGCCATTTATTTTTTGATTGGGAATCTTAGACCAGCATTAATTAAACTTCTAGTACCTAAAGAAATATCTCCTCCAGTACCTAACTCACCACAAATAACAAAATGTAGCTTATTACTTGGTCGAATATTTAATTGGGCATAACCTGCTAAAGGATAAGGTCTAATTCCCATAATAAAAGCAATATGTTCTTTTTTACCATAATAAGAACCTACCCCAATCTTTCCTGTTACAATATAAGGGTAAGATAAACCTAATTGAATATCTATTAAACTATAATCACCCATTGGGATATTGGTTCCAAATAATACTGAAAATGTTGGTTTTGTGTTATCTTCATAGGTTACACTCATGTCTACAATATCAATTATTTCATCCTCATAATTTATAGTTGTACTTATCCCCCCATTAGCTTCAATATAAAATTGTTTGTTTTGTGAGTAGAATAACCCAGGTATTAATAAAATTAGTAGTAATATTTTTTTCATTTTATTTTATATTATATTTTTTTAAAAATTCATGTAAATGTATTCCATCTTCAATATGGACCCACCCATCAGTTATATCTCTTATTATAAATCCATCTTTATTAGTATACTTATCATAAATGTTAATAAATATGTACCTATTTTCTTGGCATTTCTCATTTAGTAATTTATTAAAGTATAAATATGCTAACTTCCTTTCTTCATCTGTACCTACATAAGGAGTATCTATTCCAGGGCAATCATTTTCTCTTGAGGGTGGGGGAATATTATATACACATACATTACCTAATGTAATATCTAATCTATCTAAATTTGCTTTTATAGCATTGAAGTAGTTGTTGATCAGTCTATCAATAACATCTTTGTATGTTTGTAATTCATTAACATGTTTGTAAACATGACACCTGCAATCTATTTCACCAAAACTAAAAACTAGTGTATCCTCCTCTTCTAAATCAAAATTACTTATATCTACCCATTCTAATCCTTTAGTTCCAAAACTATTACATAAAACGGGTCCCATATGGTGGTGTTTAATATCTTCAGGCCAACCATTTTTTTTACAAGGCCCTATAAAACCCTTACTTATATCTGGTTGTCCTGTTTCACCTACATGACTATCTCCAAATGTGTGAATTGCCATTTTTTAATCATTTAACTTATCAAACCCCTTTCCTTTTTTCTTTTCTCTTTGTTTGAATGCCTTAAATTCATCCTCTTCCATAATCACTAAATCAGTCCAAGTATGATCTTTTGACCCAAACATTACAGGTACACCACTTTTTGCTCCAGTTGTAGAACAATCAACACAAACTTTTGTTCCAGGTAAAGCCTTTAATCTTAATGGATTAATAGGTTTTTTACATTTTACACATATTTCACTTTTCATCATATCGTTTTAAAAATTTTACTAATTGTTTTGGATTTTCGATAACATGTTCTTTTCCATCTTCATCCTCAATTGGCAACACTTTATCATCTGGGGTTATGCTTTCAAATACCCACCATAGAATAATTTCACTTTTCTTCTCTCCATATAATTTAACAATTAAATCTTTAACAATAGCTAAATATTTTTCTTCATAGGCAAACAGATTTACTCCTGCTTTACTAATCCCCATTGTTAAAGATTCTACTTCACAGAGTCTTTCAATTAACTCTAATAAAAATTTATCTTCTTTATTTTTGATAGTTCTTTTGTTTTTTTTTAGATTAATTCCTTTTCCAAGCTTTTTAACTACTTTCTCAAATCTTTCTTCACTCATAACAAACTTTTTTAAGATAATATAATATACAAAAAGTATTCCTTATTTCCAAAATACTTGTATAAATATTAAAGAGAGTGATAATAAGAGTGAAACTAAAGTTTTTAATGTAATGCCCTCTTTAAAAAATATTCCTACAAATAAAGCATAAACTAGTATTCCAACACCAAACCCAATAAAACGGGCTGGCCATAATGTACCATCAAAGTGTTGTACTGTATATTTTGTTCCATAGATATATAGGTAGGAGATTGGAATGCCACATATAGCAAGTAGGAATGTGTTTTTTTCGAACCAATTCCAAATAAATTGACCATTTAATTGAAACCATGTTACTAAATGTGCTCCTAGAAAAAACAATAAACCATATATTAATCGCATTCCTCTATTTTTTGTTTAGTTTCTTTTATTTTTTTACGTAACCATTTTATATGCCAGCCATCAAGTCTATCTTTCATAACTAATTCAACGTTTAATTTCTTTAAATATTCTTTCAATTTATCTTTCATATTTTATTAGTTCATTTTCGTATGTTGTTAAATCATTAATTTGAACTTTTAAATTGCCTAACTCAAATTCTCCTATTTCTCCACTGTCTTGTACAATTGCAGATAGTTGTTGGAGGATTTGAAAATCTTGTTGAGTAAATTTATCTCCATCTATTTTAACTGTGATGTTATCTTTAATAACGTGTTTATTTGGATCAAACCCTTTAACTCTTTCATCTATGTTAAATGAACTGTGTTTTTGTTCACTTTCACCATATAAAACAAAATCTTCTAAATCAACATAAATATAATCACACCAAGGTTCTAACGCATGTATTAATTGTATATAACAGTTTTCAATTACAATACCTACTTCATATTTTGGATAAACAATTGGTTTCATCATAGGAGTGTGATTAACATTTTGACCCCATTTACGAATAAAATCTCTAGTTGAGTTATTCATTTGTTGTTGCCAAAATTCATGTCTTTGTTTATCACCATCAAAACTACCTGCTCCTCTACCTGTAAAATGGTATACAAAACCTTCCCATGTTTGAATAAATTCAAATCCTGAAAGTAACATTCTATTAAATACATCAGAGTCTTCTCTACAGGAGTGAAGGATTGGGTCGTGCCCACCTAGTATTTCTAGGTATTCTTTTTTATACATCATCCAAGGTGCAAATATACCTTCTGTTGTTCTATTTTCATAATAAGTTCCAACTTTAAACTTGCTCAACTCTTCTAGAAATTCCTCCTCTTTAAACTCTTCAGGATACATTCCAAAGTCTTTTAATACTTTTTCTCCATTATTTGGGTGTAATGGTGGTTCAATACGTGTTGCACATACAACTGTTTTTTCTTTTAAATGTTTATATGCTTCAAAATCAGCATTTTTACCTAAAATCATATCAGCATGGAATATCATAAAAATATCTGTTGTTGATTTTTCAATGCAAAAATCATATGCTCTGCCAATCCCATATAATTCTTCTCCTAGTTTAGGATTCACGTAGTAAGATAAATTATATTCGCCTTTTACTTGCTCTAACCATTCAACTGTACCATCTTCATCTGAATCAACAAATACTATGATGTCGTGGTCATCTCTATAAGCGTTGTTTCTGATTGAAGGGATGCATGTTTTTAAATATCTCAAATTTGACTTGCTTGGTATACAAAATGTTATTTTCTCCATTTACTCAAATATTTCTCTATAAAAATTATTATTCTTTACCATTTGTTGTATATCCTGTTGGCTTTTTCTCCAATAGTTAGGTCTATCTGTTTCCCAATTATATATTTTAGTTAAATTGTTATCATGTAGATAAGCAACATACAAAGGTTCTTTATGTTCTCCTAATTTGTATTCTAAATTGTTTGTTTTAATCCAAGCATCTAATCTCCACATATAATCAGTATCTCCTGAAAATCTAGTGTTGTCATAGTATCCTAAAGTTTCAAATACTTTTCTAGAGTAAAAAGCTATTCCTTCACTTGTTCCAATGTGAGGTTGACCATTTAGAATGTCTACTTCTTTTGTATCATAGTGCATTCTAATAAATGTTGATTTACATCCTACCACTTTAGGGTTAGATTCTAAAAAACTCATTATCTTTTCCAAACGAGTTAGATCAGAAACATCATCTCCACCATGAAAGTGCCAATAATCCCATTCTTGATTAGAAAAAGTAGATAAAGCTTTATTAACACTATAATAACAACCCTCATTTTTAATATTATATAATAAACTTACTTTGTTATTGCCTTTATATTGCTCTGCTATTTTTTTAGAATTATCTGTTGAGGCATCATCAACTAAAACTAAATGAAAGTTTTGATATGTTTGTTGTAGTACACCTTCAATTGCTTCTTCTAAATACTTTTCAACATTATAAAAAGGAATAATTACTAATAATCTTTTATTTATCATTTATTTTTCTTTAAAAATTTCTATACATAAAACATTTTTATCGTTTACGCAAATCATAGTTCCATCTACAGTTTTAAATTTAGTAAATTGGCCTTGTTTTATACTTTCAGAAAGTATCCCATTGAATGTTCTTTTTTCACCACCTATAAAATGGATTATTTGAGTAACTATTGTTCCTTGTTCTTCTATTGTTGAATGTAAATTCATCAATTAAATATAATGAAATAATTTTTTAATTCCAAATCTTCTTACAAGGAACACCAACATAAACTCCAGGGTATTTTATGTTTTTAACAACACCTGCATTTAAACCTATAATTATATCATTTCCTATTTTTATATTTTCTCTAATTGATGAATTAGTGCCTAGATAAGATCTATTTCCTATAGTACAATTTCCTGATATTATAGATCCTGGCATCATGCTAAGATAGTTCCCAATTTTGCAATCATGACCTATATGGTTACTTCTATTTAACAAAGAATGCTTTCCTATTTGGATATTATTAGTTAGAATTGAAAAAGCACCAATAAAACTACCTTCTCCTATGTTTATATTATTTCCTACAATTGAAGTAGGATGAATAAAAGAAAAATATTTAGTTTCTTTAGGTAAAGAATTTATAATATTATATCTATCTTTAGAATTCCCAACAGCAACTAATACTTGATATTCTTTAGGATTAAACATAGAAATAGGTAAACTATCTTCATTAGCATACTCATCATCTACAAAACAAGGAAAAATATCTCCCATTTGCATCATTACTTCCCTTGCATGTCCTCCTGCTCCTATTAAAGCTTTTTTCATTGGTTATATACTCTAAATTTTGATAAATCAGGATAAGGGAGTGTTAAATCCTTATTTTGTTTTTTAGTACCATCTGTATTATAAAATTGTTTCATTAGTAATAAGCCACGAGCAGCTAATTCAGGCATCATATAAAAATTCCAACCTAACATATCAAAATTATCTTCATGGTAAGAACATTCTCTACGTCCTGAATAACGGGCTCGTTTAAACCAAAGATAAGCTCTATAATCATCAGTTAATATAGCACCACCTTTAGACAATTTAAAATGTTTATATGGCCCAGTAAATGAAACACACATATGCGATTTAGGAATAAACATATCTGCTGTAAATTTAAGAGCAGAGTCCCAAACACGACTACCTGTTAATTGGTAAGCTCCTGTTAAAGTTTCTCCTTCAACAATTTCCCAGTTTACTTTTAACCCAGCATGAATAATTTCACAAGGTACTGAAGGGTATGTTCTTGAGGGGCAACCTACAGTTTCATCTTTAATTCGTTTTTTGATATTATTTTCATAGTATAATGCAAGAAACAAACCATTACTCATATTATCTACAGTTACAGCATATTTTGCTCCTGTATAATGGGCTAATTGTTCTTCAAATTCTTCTGTTATTTTATAGATTCCGTTGGCCACTTTTTATATTTTATAATTGTTTAAGTTTAACCAATTTCCTTCATGGTCAAACATTGATTTTAATTCTTCTGCTATTTGAGGTTGAATAGTTCCTATTTTTTTTGATTCTTCCATAATTAAATCTATTATAGAAGAAATATCTTTATATCCGGAACATATTGAAAATCTGCTATGATCATTTGAAATAGTACGTCTACCCATATGACCTAATTCAAACATAGCAGTCCCTCCACCTTTTGGGTTTGGGCGTAAATAAACAAAAGAATTATTATAATACTTTTCATGTAACTCTGTTAATGATATATTATCGGCATATATTATTCTATCTTTTCCAAATACTTCTTGAAGTGGTTTTACTACATCATTCCATTTGTAATGATCGTGTCTATTACCTAACAACCCTTTATAAACATAGATATTTTCACCTAAGGGAGTAGGAGTAAAACTAGAAAAATCTTTTAATAATATTCGTAACTCGGTATATAGAATTTTATAAGCATCTAAAGTTTTATATAACCAATCACCCCCATACCCAATACAAAAGGTTTTGGGAGATTTTGAAACTATTTCAAGCTGAGGTGGTTGGAGATCATTCCCTCCAAAATATAGTACTTTATAGGATTTATGGTTTATAAAGGTATTAACATCTTCTTTACTATATAACCCAACAAATAAAGAAGGTTCATTTGGATTGTTATATTCTTTTAACCCCCACCTTTTAAGAAAATCTTTTTTAAAAAAATTTAAGGTTTTAGTAAAATATACTTGTTTAATTTTACTCATAATTTACTATACAACTCATTTTGTTTTTCTTGTTTTGTTATTGTTTTAGGGTGTTTTAAACACCACTCTTCTCCTGTTGGAAGACAAGCTACTGTTTTATAACCTTCAAGAAATTCATGGATTTTTCGTGTCCACTTAATATCTTTAACATTTTTATAAACTCTCCATTGGTAATCAGGGAAATTAACCCAACCCTTATTATTTACCATCCAACCCCATTTATTAACATGTTCTTGTGTTAACCCTTCAACAGTATTAATTCTTGGAACTAAAATTACATCAATGTTGTTGTTTTCTAACACTTCTGGGAGGTTCTCTATCATGTAGAGGGAAGGTATTTCATCTGCATCAATTTGATAAATATAATCTCCTGAGCAATATTTTGATATGTTGTTTTTAAAATTAGCAAAGTGTCCATCCAATGCAAAATCACATATAAATTTAATTTGTCCTTCTCTATCTAAATTACCACAATATAAATTAACTTCCATTTCAGGGGTTAATGGGGTATAGGATGCAGATTTTTTACATGCTTTATCTTGTTGTACAACTATTTCATCTTGGGGTCGTTTGTTTCGGATTAAAAAATTGACTAAATTTTGTATTTCTACAAATTCATTACATACTGTTATAGCGTAACTTATTTTCATTGAGCATGGTTTTCTAAATCATTTAATAGTGCTAATGCTTCACCAAAATTATAGTATTTTGCTCTACCTATTTTAATACAATAATTATTATCCTCAATGTTATAATCGTAAGTTACTAGTTGGTTTTCTATATCTAAGTTTAATGGAGATTCATTAATTTTTAGTAATTCTAATTCTTTTCTTGTCATAACTTTTATTTAAAATGGTAAATCATCTGCTTCTTTATTTGACTTAAGATGAGGATATAACAGGTCTACTTTATCTTCTAATAATTTAACTTTATCTTCTAATAATCTAATTTTATCTTCTAAAGCTACTTGTGCCGCAGGTTTTCTATTAAAATATTCATCTAAAAATGAAGTTGGGTACATGCAAACATATCCTGATGGTACTAAATGTTTTTCTATATCTTTTGTTCCAACATAAACACCTTTAGCAACAGCAGCAGCATGTACTTTTGTTCCTAAATCTTTTCCTGCTGGTCTACCTAAATAATCATATAGACTTTGAGTTTCTATAAGCATAATTCTTATTTTACTATGTAAACCATTTCTTGTCCCTTTTTTTCACCTTCATTCCATTTTGCAATTCCGTGTTTACTGCGAATATCTGAAATGATTCTTCCTGCTTCATTTTCAGAAATATCCTTAAAGGATAAAGTGGTTTGGATACACCTCTTTTTCTTGGGTTTAAGAACAACGTTCTCTTTTGTACCAACATTTATTTGATTTGCTTCAAAAAATACTGGTTCTTCTAAGTGTACTGTTAATCTTGTCATAACTTTTAATTTTTTAATATACTAAAATATACAAAACCCTTATTAAAATACCTACCTATTCTGGTAGGATTCCAATATAAGATAATGCATCTATATATTCTCTTTCTGGGAAGTATTTCAGGTTGTCCATGTCCATTCTATATTCCATAAATTCACCTTCTTTACCAGGTATAGGATATTTCTCTTTATCTTCTTCAGAAACTTTAACAGCTTTAACTGCTGCCCATCCCCATTGGTTTGAATTAGATCCATTAGCAAATATCATTCCTATACCTTTTTGATTAATAGTGTTTGGAATCCATATTAATTTTGATTTTGGGTCTTCCCAAGCTAAATCTTTATATAATTCAGGTAAAACTTCCATTTGATGGTTATAAAAATCTTCACCTTCTTTCATTAAACTGTTTGTCCAAAATCCACAACTTAAACTTAAGTAATTTGTAATATCAGGTGTTACTTGAGTTTTATAACATAAATCTCCTCCGGATTTTGGGCAGTTAATTATTTCTTCGTGTGTCATACTTTTATTTTTTTAAGTTTTGGTAGTTGTAATTTTGGTAGTTCGGGTTTATTTTCTCCTACTTTTTTAAGTTTTGGAAGTTTTAATTCTACTTGTTTTGGGAATTCAGGTACTCTTTCTGTTAGTACTTTATCTATTTTTTCTTTCATTTTTTCAAATGAGAAATTTGATTTAGAACGAAAGCCTTGTCGTTTAGCTAAATCTTTATATTTTTTATAGTTTGTGAATATATCTTTTAAGTAATATCCTACTTGACCAGTATCAACATTAAACCACTGTGCTTCTTTTAATAGCATATTATTTGCTGCTGAAGGGTGTACTTCTTTTAAGGTTCCACTCATCATTGTTGTAAAGTTAGGGTTAAGATAATCTGTATGTCCACTCCAATTTGTTGTTAAAATTGGTTTATTAGTTAAAGAGAATTCAAGTAATGGTCTACCAAATCCTTCACCTTTAGTTAAATTAACCATCGCTTTAACTTTTGGATGGTTATATATCTCATTCATTTCCTTATCAGTAAACTCACCATGTAGTAAATATACATTTGGTAAATTCTTTGATTTACAAGTAGCTTTAATTGCTTTAATTTTTTCAATTATAGCATCTCTATCCATATAAGAAGATCCAACTTGAGATGTTTTTAAAATAAGAGCAGGTTTCTTTGATTTATTTTTAAATGTTTCAAAAAACGCTTTTATCATTAACCCAACATTTTTTCTATCTTCACCTATATCTCCTTGAATCCAATGTCCTACAAACAAATAGGCAAATGATTCTTTGACATTAGATAAATCAAATGATGAATTGATTGGTTTGTAAATATCTATATTTGCTCCTTCAAACATTATTTCACTTTCACCTTCCCATATAATATGTCCTACAGGTTGATTTGTTTGTTTATCTCTTTTTTCAAATTTACTATTCTTTAAAACATCAATTGTATGTTTAGAAGAACCTAAAATTAAATCCATTCTCCCACAACCTTCAACCCATTCAGCAGGTGCTATAGTTGTTTCAATCCCTGCTGTAATTCCAATGTTGTATTTACCTACTTTTTGGAATTCATTTGGAACTGTTATTTGTGCCCAAATTTCTGGTTGGGATGGTAATTGAGGGGTGGTTAATAAAAGTGGTTCTAGGAAGTCCCATTCAGGGTTATTTTTAATAAAACCAAATGGAGTATTTCCCCATCTTTGAGGTAGAATTTTTACATCATATTTTTCTAATTCTACAACTGCTTTAACTATATCTCTTGATCTTGCTCCATATCCAGAGTAAGTATCAATAGGACAGCTTATTACAAATACTGGTTTGCTCATAACTTTTTAGTATAATAATTCGTGATTAATTGTATCTTCTTCAACTTCATTTACATTGATTAGCTCATATTTTTCGCGTGGAATCCACGTGTTAAATAGCTTATCTATCGCATTAATTGCGCGTTCTGCCATAGCTTCACTTGTGAGTCCTGCTTTTTCTACAGCCCACTCTCTTCCTTCTTTACCTAAACGTTTTCTTTCATCTCTACCCATATAATATAAATTTTCAATTTGGATAGTTGCATCTTCAGGTTTGCATCTATCATCCCAAATATAAGGGGTTTTAGGGGAACCTTGTAAAGATCTATTTGTAGGAAATACTGGGAATGCCCAACTTCCATGTTTTTGGTATCTTCCAGTGTGGTTTGAAGGAATTGTTGGGGATGGTTCATACCAATTCCCATCTTCATCCTCAAATCCCATTTGGTCTTGCATTCCACCAGTTACATTAGCTATAATTGGAGTACCTGATAAAATTGCTTCTGTTAATGTTAATCCCCAACCTTCATTTGAAGTTAATAGTATTTGAGCATCAGCTAAATTATACATAAAATTTAACTCTTTATTTCCTAATTTACTAGTAGAGAAGAAAATTGCTTCAGGGTAATCTTTAAATAAAATTTTTCTTACTTCCTCAAGATTAGTTCCATGTTCACTTACTATTTCAGTATGAAGAATTAAAGAACACTTTTCTGCTTTTTCTTTAGGTAACCTATCTAAAAAATATCTAAACGCAAGCATTGTATCTGGTATTTGTTTTCTTCTAATGTTTCTAGAATTGAAAAATAAAACAAAGTCTTTTTCTTTCCCACCAAAAATATGTGATTTAAATTGTTCAAATTCTTTTAAGTCAGCTTCACTTTCAAGTGGATAATAGATATTATGATTTAAACCATGTGGAACATATTCTATTACTTTATTTTTTGCTTTATCCCCTAAAACAAGCTCATTTATAAGCTTTGTTTGTTTGGAAATAGCTAAAAGTGCATCACATGATTCGTAAAATGATTTATTATAAAGAGGAGTTGGATAATCATCCCAAATATTTAAATAAATAATTGGAACTTCTTGTCTAATTTCATTTTCCATAGCAAATAACCACTCAAAATACCTTGGATCAGTAATAATCATTATTGCATCAGGTTTTTCAGTAGCCATTAGTTGCCTAATCAAATTCCCATCCCCATAACCATCTACAGGATATAAAAACACTGAAGAGTCTTCAATTCCAGCATTATTGTTTGTATCAGAAGATAAATCAAATCTTTTACCTTTTTCAGGATGTTTTATAGCTCCTGCTACATTAACCCAATTAAAGTGGTGGCAAGTATTAATTACCATTTCACGAGCAACTGTTGCTACTCCTGAGTGGACTCTAATATCATCACAAATTAGTAAGATTTTTTTCCTCTCATTTTGAGGGAGATAACCAAATTTTTCTTTCATATAACTTTTTTATTTTTTAAATGTAAAACTTAGATTTTAGTCTTCCAAGCTTAAGTTAGTGTGGTTGTGAATTTGTTTTCTAAATTCTTCATCTGTTAAATACAAATGGATTGCTCTTTCAGATAATTTTTGAAATGAAAACTTTCTCTTAATACATTCTACTTTAAACGTTTCAAATAGTGTTTTATCAATTTTTACACTAGTTAATTGTTGATCTTTTGACATTGTGTTTTTTATTTTAATATTGTTGGATATACATATATGAGTATTTTAGTAAGTCGCAGAACATAAATGAGTCTTGTTAAAAGGACACCAATGACAGTTTTTATGT
>MDTC01148312.1_pt1 | contig 13341 bp, 8 predicted proteins | sample 811181 | NCBI WGS metagenome assembly MDTC01 (sample SAMN05326644, study PRJNA326480) | marine metagenome | isolation source: seawater | place: Pacific Ocean: North | collected 2011
CCTTCATAGCCATGTGGCAGCAAAAGTGTGAGTCCGTTCATGGTTCTCCACTTATCCTCAGCTGCGCTCAAAAATTGGTCAAACACGATTTGGGCTCCGTTGTTGAAATCCCCAAATTGCGCCTCCCATATGGTCAAGCCATTAGGCGTTGCGAACGCATATCCATAGTCAAAGCCCGAGACCGCGTATTCGCTCAAGAGCGAATTGAAGATGGTCAGCTTGGCCTGTTTCTTATCCAACAAGTTGAGCGGAATGATTTCCTCCTCGCTGTCCTCGGTTTTCACCACGGCGTGCCGGTGAGAGAACGTGCCGCGTTCAACGTCTTGACCGCTGATTCGCACAGGATGTCCTTCCACCAATAGCGTGGCGTAGGCGAGTAATTCGCCCAACGCCCAATCCAGTCGATCCTCCTCGATCATTTTCAACCGGTCGCGCATGAGGCGCTGCACCTTGCGGTAAAATTTCTTTCCTTCCGGTAATGTCGACATAGCCACGGCTAAGGACTTGAGCTTATTAGCCGCAACGGCTGTCTTCGGAGTGCTCACTAGGGTTGCGTCTTCAGCACTATATGACGCCCACAGGTCACCCAAGAAATCTACGACGCTGGCCATTTCGCGCTTCTGCGCCTTTTCGAAAGCCTGCTCCATGCGGGATTGCAAATCGGTGCGAACCCGCTCGACCTCGTCCTGCTTCATGCTACCATCGGCCACCAATCGATCCGTGTATAGCTTGAACGGGTTGTCGTGCTTGGCTATGGACTTGTACAATTGCGGCTGCGTGAACATCGGCTCATCGCCTTCGTTGTGGCCGTATTTACGGTAACCCAGCAAGTCAATGTAAACGTCTTGGTTCCAGCGTTGGCGGTACGATAATGCAATGCGCATGACCTGGACAACGGCTTCCGCCTCGTCAGCGTTGACGTGGAAAACAAGAGATTGGGTAACCTTGCCGACATCGGTGCAGTAAATCGAGCTGCGACCGTCCAAATAATTCGTTGTAAAGCCCACCTGGTTGTTGACCACAATGTGCACGGTTCCACCAGTTCGGTACCCGTCCAGTTGCGCCATCTGCGCCACCTCGTAGACGACACCCTGTCCAGAAATGGCTGCATCCCCGTGAATCAAAATCGGAAGGACAGCTGATTCTTCGCCACCCAGCGCATCGATACGCGCACGCGACAGGCCTTCCACCACCGGACCGACCGCTTCGAGGTGGGACGGGTTGGGAGCAAGGGAGATGGTCACTTCCTCCCCGGTATCGGCTTTCAAGGTCCGTGAGTACCCGAGGTGGTACTTGACGTCGCCATCGAATTCGCCTTCTTCATCGTAGGCCTTGCCTTCGAATTCACAGAAAATCTCCTCGTATGGCTTGCCCAGGATGTGGGCGAGCGTTGACAAACGACCGCGGTGGGCCATGCCGATAAACACTTCCTTCACCCCGTGCTTGGTCCCTTCCTCCACCACGGCATCGAGTGCCGCGATAAGGGTTTCACCACCTTCGAGGGAGAAGCGCTTCTGGCCGACGAACTTTTTTTGAAGAAACTCCTCGAACAACGTTGCCTGCGCAAGTTTTTTCAAGATCTGAACCCTGTCCTCTACGCCGATGCGTGGGCGGTTGGCGAGCTCAATGTGCTCGCGCACCCAAGCCTGGCGCTCCACGTCCTGAATGGACATGTACTCAATGCCGATGGCGTGGCAATACGTCAGCTCCAAATGGCCGACAATCTCCTTCAGCGTCGAAGGTCCGATACCCACCTCAGTTCCTGCCTGAAAGACCGTACCAAGGTCTGCTGCCGAAAGGCCAAAATTTTCTAAGCCCAAATCCGGCTGGTAGACGCGACGCGCTCGCACGGGATTGGTTTTGGTGAAGAAATGTCCTCGCACACGGTACGCGTGAATCAAGTTGATGACTTGAAATTCCTTGAGGGTCTGAGGGGATGATGCATCCTCACCATAAGAAGCGGTAGCTAAATCAAAGCCCTTAAAAAAAAGCCGCCAACTTGCGTCAACGGAATTCGGGTTTGAACGGTACTGTTGGTACAGAGATTCAATCGCTTGCGGCTCAGCTTGGCTGATGAAATCTAAAGGGTCCATGCGGACTATACGTAGGTTCGTGTGACAAAGATACACCGAGCCTATCAGAAGGAGAAAGAATAACGAAGGAAGCTACCCCCTATCCCGTTGCCGAGTCTACCGCGCCAAAGGTCCACCGCAGCCAGACCTTCTGTGCCGCGCGCTCGAGGGACAAGGCCGCCAACTTGGCGGCAGCTTGGGGTCGCTCGTTACCGTCCATCACCTCGCGGATGACACCCTCCCCCAGATCCAAACGATAGAAACACGAAAATAAATTGGTCGGATTCCGGTCCATGCCCCAGTTAATTTCGTCTTCCAACAACTGCAACAAGGAGACCCGCACTACAGACACACGCTCAGCATCCCATTGAAAATCCTTGACCAATTGTTGCCGGACCCCTTGCTTGAAAGCTTCGACAGAACGCCCGTCGGGCAAGTTGCGGCCGCCGAGCCAGTGCGTTAACGCGGTTTCGCTTTCCACCTTTACGATGTTCGCTGGGTAACCATTCCACCGAGGAATTGGAACCATTCCAAATGGCTCCCTTTCAACTCCAGCGCCTCAGCACTGGCCATGGCCTTTGCCACATGGGCGTGCATGAGTTCGCGCGCAGCCTGGGCGGCGCCGGCAGCAGACATAGCCTTCCGAACGGCCTCGATTTTCGCTGGGGCGTCGTCCCGTTGGCCATCCCATTTGGTCAGCACTTCCCGTGCAGCATCTCCCCCTTGTTCTTGGGTGTATAAGCGCAAGAAGGTTTTTTTATCGGCGAGGATATCTCCGCCAATTTGTTTGCCTACTTGCGTGTCACCAAATGCGTCCAAAAGATCGTCCTGCATCTGGAACGCGAGGCCCAGTTCTTCACCAAGCGCATACCACAGATCAACACGCTCCTCGGATGCGCCAGCGGCAATAGCTCCTAGCGCCAGAGACGCAGCGACCAACACGGACGTCTTCAGGCGAATCATCTCCATGTACTCTGCAACCGTCACATCGTTTCGAGTTTCAAAAGCCATATCACTTTGCTGGCCCAAACAGACCTCAAGCGCCGTTCGATTAAACAGCTGCAATGCAGCGGGCAATCCATTTGATGGAAGCTTCGCAAAGGCAATGTGCGCCAAGGTATACATGGCGTCTCCAGAGAGGATGGCAGCATTCTCATCCCATTTCATGTGCACGGTCTCCTTGCCACGACGCAAGGGTGCCGCGTCCATGATGTCGTCGTGCATCAACGTGAAATTATGAAACAATTCCACGCCCAGGGCAACCGGAAAGGCCACTTCGCAAGGCCTGCCTTCGGCTTCCGCTGCCGACAAAGCAAGGACTGCACGCAAGCGCTTTCCGCCCAATTCCATGAGGTAGTGAACAGGCTCATACAAGCCGTCCCCGGCTGCCCGGGGCCATTGCTGCAGGAAGGCTTCGATAGCGACATCGGCCTGCTGCTTCAATCGGGTGAGGTTCGGATGAATCATTTTCGGGAACTACCGCGTCCGCGCTTCAATTGTTCCAATAAGTAATTTCCGTAACCGGACTTTTGCAAGGGACGCGCCACCGATTCGAGAGTGGCATCGTCTATGTACCCCATGCGCCAGGCAATTTCCTCGACGCAGCCAATTTTCAGCCCCTGCCGCTCCTCGATGACCTGCACGTACTGCGAGGCCTGCATCAGGGAATTGTGTGTGCCCGTATCCAGCCATGCCATGCCGCGATCCATTTTCGAAACAAACAGTTTGCCCGCCTCCAGGTAGGCTTTATTGACATCGGTAATTTCATACTCACCGCGTGTGCTCGGCTCGAGAGTGGACGCGATTTCCACCACGTCATTGTCATAGAAATACAGCCCAGGAACAGCATAGTTCGATGGCGGATTGGCAGGCTTTTCAATGATGCTTATCGCCTTGTCATTTTCGTCGAACGTTACGACGCCGTATCGCTCGGGATCGTTAACATAGTAAGCGTAGACGATGGCTCCGTCTGGATCGGTATTGGCACGCAACTGACGACCAAAACCCGGGCCATAAAAGATGTTGTCTCCCAGCACAAGGGCCACTTTGTCGTCACCGATGAAATCCGCGCCAATCACAAATGCTTGGGCAAGACCATTGGGCTCTGGCTGCTCGGCGTATTGAATTGTGCATCCGATAGCAGAGCCGTCGCCCAGCAAACGCTGAAAGCCAGGTAAATCGGTCGGTGTGCTGATGACCAACACTTCTCGGATTCCGCTCAGCATGAGTGTTGAGAGTGGATAGTAGATCATCGGCTTGTCAAAGACAGGCATCAGTTGCTTCGAAACCGCTACGGTCAATGGCCACAATCGGGTGCCCGAGCCTCCTGCTAAAATGATTCCTTTCATTAGATCAATGGCTTACGTTTTATGCTTGCGTTGGCGTTTCAACTCCTCGTGCTGCTCGTCTCCTTTACCTGGGGAAAGGCCTTGTTCAATCTCCAACTCTTCCAATTCGATGTCCTCTTCCTCATCAAGCAAGGAGAAAAACGGCTCCGAGAACGACCGAGTTGTCAGGGCCTTTTCGAACTCCAAAAGCAAGGAGGGTAACAACAACAAGTTCGTACTCATCGCTACTGCCAAGGTAATGGAAACGAGAATGCCCAGGAACCGCGTCCCTTCAAACGTCGACATGGCAAACATGAGGAATCCGAAGAACAAAACAATAGACGTGTACGTCATGCTGACTCCGGTTTCTTTCAAGGCCAGGGTGACCGCCTCGCGAATGTTCCAGCTTTTCATGTTCAGCTCTTGTCGGTATTTGGCCAAGAAGTGAATGGTGTCGTCCACCGAAATGCCAAAGGCAATGCTAAACACCAGCACCGTCGACGGCTTGATGGGAATGCCAAACCACCCCATCACTCCGGCAGTGAAAAGCAAAGGAAACAGGTTAGGAACCAGCGCAATGGCCACCATCCGCGATGATTTAAAAAGGCAAGCCATCATCAGTGCAATTACACAAATAGCCAAGGCGATGGAGATGCCTAAGTTTTTGACCATGTATGTTGTGCCCTCTAAAAAGGTCACGCTGGTACCGGTCATAATCAGACCATATTTCTCCGGTGGAAAAATGGAGTCCACTCGCGGGCGCACTTCGTCTAACAGTTCGCGCATTTCAAGGGTACCGACATCAGCCATTTGTACACTCACCCGCGTAACCGCCCGGGTGGAATCAAAGAAATTTCCGGCCACATCTTCTGCCATTTCCGAGCCTTCTGCCGCATCGGCAGACCCCCGAATCCATGGACCGAATTGGGTCTTTTCCATCCCACTGCGGGGGAGCCGATAGTTCTTGGGGTGGCCATTTTTGAATGCTTGGAAGGCAAATTTTGTCGCATCTGCAGCGCTCACCGAACGACTGAACTCTGGGTAGTCTTCTAATACGTTTTGCAACCGATCCAGGCGCTTGAGTAGGTTATTGTTCGTGGCACCCCTCGGCCTGCGCGTATCCACCATGATTTCAAATGGCATAGAACCGCCAAATTGGGCTTCGACCCAATGCAAGTCTTGAATCACACGGTCGCGATCGGGGATATCGTCCACAATGTTTCCGGTGGTTTTTATTTGAACAACTCCCGTCAAACTGAACAGCAACACAAGAGCCGCACCGACGTAGACCTTCATTCGGTGGCTTTCAACGAGGTACACCAACTTGTTCATAACGGTGAACATCCACCGGCGGTCTAAGTGACGGGTGTGCTCGTTCTTCGGCGCAGGCAAGCCCGCCATCAAAGCAGGAATCACCACGATGGAAATCACGAACATTCCCAAGATGTTCGAGGCCGCAATCACTCCAAACTGCTTCAGAATTTCGCTGTGGGTAAAGATGAACGTTGCAAACCCCAGTGCCGTGGTGAAGTTGGTCAGCAAAGTGGCGTTGCCCACCTTAACAATCATCCGCTGCAAAGCCATCACTTTATTGCCGTGCCGTTTATACTCCGCGTGGTATTTGTTGACCAAATAAATGCAATTGGGAACCCCAATCACAATCATCAACGGCGGAATCAAGCTTGTCATCAGGCTCAACTCGTAATCGAACAGTACGATGCTGCCAATCGACCAAACCACCCCAATGCCGACCACCACCATGCTCACCCCCATTACGATAAGGTTGCGGAAAAACAAGAAGAGCAACAAAGCCGTTACTGCAAATGCCGCACCAATGAAGTACCCAATTTCTTGCTTCACCTTGTTGGTCATCTCCACCCGGATGAAGGGCAAACCGCTTAGAAAAAGAGGCACACCCTGCGCCTCGCTCCACGAATCAGCGATGGCTGTTACATCCTCTACAATCGTTCCCCGGCGCTCCGAGTCGAACAATTCCGGATTCATGAATACGGTCATCAACGTCGCATCTCGCGGTTCGTTATAAAGCAATCCTTCGTAGAATGGCAATTCGAAAATCCGCTCGAAAAACACCGATGCAGCCTCCTCAGTGATCCCGGCATGCCACACGGAATCGGGCAACAACGGCTGCATCACAAACCGGCGATTAGCGGTATCCTTTACCACGTCAAACGCTGCGGTCATGCAAAAAACACTGTCAATGAGTGACACTGCAACGGGATTCTTCACTCCGTCATCCGTGGTGTCACGCAGCACCTCCATGGTTCGGATAGAATGAGCCAATTCGTCCCAAGCCTCGAGTCCCGCGGCGGTCTGAAGGGGACCCAGCTCGCTTCCGATGAGCATGACATTCCCCTCAGTTCCGAATACCGATTTAAATTCCTCGTAAGCAATGGCCGTGGAATCAGTAGCCGGCAACAATCCGCCAAAGGTGTATTGGAGGCGCACGTTGGGAATGTGCGATCCTACGAATAAGGTTCCTATCCCTAACACCAACAAACACAGCAGTCGCTGGCGAATCAAGACACCGGCGATCTTATTCCACATCCGGATTGAGTTTGGGGCGTTGGTTCAAAATTTATCGGTCACAAGCGGTTCAAGGCCCGCGTCTTAAAGGCTACAAAGTAAAGGATAAAAGCCTCGTCAATTCAGGTGCCCGCGTGCCTCACAACCTTTACCTTTGCGGCATGGATTCTTATGACGTCATCGTTATTGGCAGTGGCCCCGGAGGATATGTAGCGGCCATCCGCGCAGCGCAGTTGGGCAAGAAAACTGCGTTGGTGGAGAAGTACAATTCCCTCGGCGGAACTTGTTTGAACGTCGGGTGCATCCCATCTAAGGCATTACTCGACAGTTCCGAGCACTTTCACCAAGCGGCTCACCAGTTCGAGACCCACGGCATTGGAATCGGGGGATTGAAATTGGACTTTAAGAGAATGATTGCGCGAAAAGGCGAAGTTGTTCAACAAACCGTAGGCGGCATCGATTTTTTGATGAAGAAGAACGGGATTACGGTTCATCATGGGCTTGGGAGCTTTAAAGATGCGCATACGGTTGAAGTAAAGCCCGCCAAAGGCAAAATGGAGACCATTAAGGGCGAACACATCATTATTGCTACAGGCTCTAAGCCCGCCTCCCTTCCGTTCATTGCCATCGACAAAAAACGCGTCATCACCTCTACTGAAGCCCTGAGCTTGGACGCACTGCCAAAACGCATGGTGGTCATAGGCGGGGGAGTCATTGGATTGGAACTTGGAAGCGTCTTCGCTCGGCTTGGAACGGAAGTTCACGTGGTCGAATACCAAGAAGCCATCATTCCGACCATGGACCGCGCCATGGGCAAGGAACTTATGCGTAGCATGAAGAAATTGGGGGTCAAATTCCATTTGCAACATGGAGTCAAGGAGGTGAAGGCTACTGCGAAGCAAGTCACGGTCAAAGCCGATGATAAAAAAGGCAAAGAAGTCGTTTGGAAGGCCGATTACTGCCTGGTTTCGGTAGGCCGTAAGCCATTCACTGAGGGGCTAAATCTCGACGCCGCCGGGCTGCAAACTGATGAGCGCGGACGCATTGCGGTGAACGACCAAATGCAAACGGCGGTTGGTCATATCTACGCCATAGGCGACGTGGTGCGCGGCGCCATGCTGGCCCATAAAGCCGAAGAAGAAGGAGTGGTCGCAGCAGAGGTCATCGCCGGACAGCACCCTCACATCGATTACAACCTGATTCCCAACGTAGTGTATACCTGGCCTGAAGTCGCTGGCGTAGGACAAACTGAGGAGCAGTTGAAAGCGGACGGTGTTTCGTACAAATCTGGATCGTTCCCCTTCAAGGCGAGCGGTCGTGCTCGTGCATCAATGGACACCGACGGCTCAATCAAGGTTTTGGCACATGCCGACACCGACGAAATTTTAGGAATCCACATGTGCGGACCACGCGCTGCTGACATGATTGCGGAGGCGGTCGTTGCAATGGAGTTCCGGGCTACCGCCGAAGATATCAGCCGCATGTCACACGCCCACCCGACGTTCACGGAAGCCATCAAGGAGGCTGCGCTCGCAGCAACCGGCGACCGCGCTTTGCACATCTAATTCGCAATTAACCCATGGCAGCTCCTGCACTGCGCACACTACCTGATTTGAAGGCCATCTTCGAAAGGGAAACGCATGCAAGCCTGTACTTCGACGCCCACCTCAATGGAACGTGCTATTTGGCCTTGGGAGCACGGCGCTCATTCACTTGGGACGGTGCGAATTCAGATAGCCTCAAAGCCCTTCAGTCCTTCCTGCATCCACAGGGTGCAGGAACATGGGCATTTGGCTGGCTCGGTTACGACCTGAAAAACGGCATCGAAAACCTCGATTCGCAAAGGCCAGACACAATTGGATTGCCCTCCATGCACTGGGTCGAGCCTCGGCTGGTTATCGCATGGGGCGGAGACAAAGCCCGATGTGAAATCGTTTTCGGTCAAGACGAACAGGACGCAGATGCTACCTTGCAATTCCTCGAATCGGCCTGCGAAGCTTCGGCCGGTCCCTTGCCGCCAGGACCGGGCATTACACTGAAGCCCCGCTGGGACGAGAGTACGTACTTGCAACGGGCCGCTCGTGTCAAAAAGCACATCCAACGCGGGGACATCTACGAGATGAACCTCTGCCAAGAGTGGAGCGCAGATCAGATTCTGGAGTCGCCGTGGGATGCCTTTGTGCGTCTTCATCACTTCACGCAACCTCCGTACGCTGCTTTAGTGAAGGCCGGTGAATTCCATGTGATTTGTGGCTCCCCCGAATTGTTCCTGAAACGCCAAGGCGACCAATTGATTTCATCCCCCATCAAAGGCACCATTCGGCGCGGGCGCACCCCCCAAGAAGATGATGAGTTAGCCCAGCAATTACAAAACGACCCCAAAGAGCGTGGGGAAAATGTCATGATCTGCGACCTGGTTCGCAATGACCTAAGCCGACTTGCAAAACCCGGAACGGTCAATGTCCCTGAATTATTCGGAATCCACCGGTTTGAGTCGGTCCATCAAATGATCTCGACCGTGCAGTGCACACTTCGGGATGAAGTAACCACCGAGGATATCTTGCGAGCGACGTTTCCTATGGGATCCATGACCGGCGCACCTAAAGTACGGGCCATGGAGATCATCGACGAACTCGAAGCAAGCCGCAGGGGGGTCTACTCGGGCAGCGTAGGCTTCTTTCAACCCGATGGAAATTTTGACCTAAACGTTGTCATCCGAAGTCTACTTTACAACGCCGAGATGCCCCGCATAAGCATGCACGTCGGCGGAGCCATCACCTCCTTGAGCGATACGGATAGCGAATACACTGAATGCCTACTAAAGGCCGAAGCAATGATGCAAACCTTGACATCCGATGGCGAATAACCGCGATGGATTGGTCCAGCACCTGCGGCACTGGCTCGCTCGGCAAAGCATTGAATCCAATGCGACCCTCATTGTCGGCGTCAGCGGCGGTCTGGACTCCATGGTACTCGCCGAGACCTTGCACCGAACCGGCATCGACTTCCACGTGGCGCACGTCAATTATCACCTTCGTGGCGAAGCCTCCGACGCGGACCAAGCACTTGTGGAAGCCTGGTGCGCAGCTCGTGATGCTCCGTGTGCAGTTTTCCACGCCAACGTGGACTCAACCGACCACGGCGTGCAAGCGGAAGCCAGGAAAATTCGCTACAGTTACTTCGAACGCATGCGTACCGAAGCGCAGCAAAGCAACGGCTGTCCCGCGTACATCGTAACCGCACACCATGGCGACGACCAAGCGGAAACGGTTTTGCTCCACCTCATCCGTTCCGCCGATCCGCTCGCCCTTTCCGCCATGCCCGATGTGGACGCTAAACGCGGGTTGCTGCGTCCGTTTCTAACCCTTTCCCGGGCAGATCTCGCAGAAGCGTGCGACGCTTGGAGCGTGGCATACCGTGAGGATGCCTCGAATGCCAAACCGAATTACCTACGAAACCGAATTCGGCATGAGGTCCTGCCCTTGCTTGAGTCGCTCCGGCCCGGCACAGCCAACCACGTCGCGCACTGGGCGTCCCGATTCCAATCGCTCCGTTCCTACTTCGATATGGAACGCAACGAAGCCACGGCACGCTGCTGGACGGCGAGCTGCGGAAAAGGCGAGTTGGCGCTGTCGGCCTGGCTTGCTGAACCGCTGCGTTTGGAAATCCTACACCGGCTGGCTCACGAACACGGCATCGCTGCACGCGCGGTGCCCGAATTGCTTCATCTGACCGAGGCACATGTTGAATCCGGGGCTCATTTCGTTTGCGCGACAGCACGGGTTGAACGCCGCGGCAAGGCATTGTACTGGATATCGTTAATTTAAGCCGTATGATCCCTGAGCACACCACTGATTTGCGACAACGCGCCTTTCGTATTTACCTGATTCTTGCTGCGCTTTTCATTGCCAGCTTGGTAGCGTGCAACTTGATTTTTCGGAAGTTCTTTCATTGGAGCCCCATTGAGGGCCTGACGTTTGAACAAAGCGTGGGTTTGCTTCCTTACCCCGTCACATTTTTGGTCACCGATCTCATATCGGAATGCTTCGGAAAACGCCGCGCCAATGAAGTCGTAATCGCCGGATTATTCGCCAGTGCCTTCACTTTGATCATCGTCACGGTCAGCCAGTCTGTGGCTGCAGCCGATTGGTCTCCAGTGAGCAATGCAGAGTTTGACCACGTATTCGGCTCCACCATCGTCGCGGTCAGCGCCTCGATGGCCGCGTACCTACTCGCTCAATTTCTCGATGTCCGCCTCTTTCACTTTTGGAAACACCTGACCAACGGAAAGAAGCTCTGGCTCCGCAACAACCTCAGCACCATCCCGTCACAGTTCGTTGACACATTTGCCGTGCTGTTTCTGATGTGCAGTTTAGGACAAATCGAATGGGCCCTTTTCACCAGCCTGTTGATGAACGGCTTTGTTTTCAAGGTGCTGGTCGCGTTGATTGACACCCCGCTCGTCTACGCCGGAAGTTGGCTCATCCGCCGCCCCTTTGGCTTAGCCCTCGGGGAAGAGATTGAACTGTAACAGTCGTTGGCACCGGCCCGGCGGAAAGCGCCCCTGCAGGTAGTATCTTCGCGATGCTATGGAGAAACAATCGAATCTTCGAATTGGACAGGCACTCGCCACCTTGACCATTCTGCTAACCTGGGGATGGTCGACTGCTTTCGCACAAATCTTGGAGCCGGTCAGGTGGGAGTTCACGATTCATGAAACAGAAAACGACAACGAACTCGATGTGGTATTCCATTCGAGCGTTGACCCGTGCTGGCACATCTACAGCCAATTCCTAGACGATCCCAACGGCCCCTTGCCGACGTATTTCGAGGTAGAGGTCCCTGATGGGGTAGAGAAGATTGGGGAGGTCGTAGAATGCGATCCGATCGTAGAGTACGACCCCAACTTCATGATGGATTTGAAATTCTTCGAAGAAGAGGTCTATTGGGTGCAGACAGTTCGCGTTGACCCGACGTTTGACGGAGGCGAAGTGACCGGGATTTTGAGTTTCATGGTTTGCGATGCATCACGCTGCCTACCGCCTGAAGACATCGATTTCTCCATTGATCTCAACGAAGCGCTGCCGCCCTTGCCAACGTATTGCCCAGCGTCAAAACACCTCTGCGGGGACCATGCCGAAACAGACCACGCGGAAGCAGAAAGCGGAATCCTCGAACCGGTTGTTTGGGAAGTGAATATCTACGAGAACGAAGAAGCGTTTGAATTGGTTTTCCATGCTGAGGTGGACCCCTGCTGGCACACCTACAGCCAGCACCTGGAGAGCTTTGACGGCCCGATGCCAACGGCCTTCCGCATTGATTGGCCAGATGGCTTTGAAGCCGTCGGCGAGGTCACCGAGTGCACCCCGATCGTTCAATTCGACCCGACGTTTGAAATGGACGTCAACATGTTTGAAGAAGATGTGTATTTCGTTCAGCAGTTCACCGGGCCCGATGCCGGCACTGAAGTCATCACCGGCGCCATCACGTTCATGGCGTGCGACGAGGAAAAGTGCATCTTCCCGCCGGACCTAGATTTCGAGGCCCCGTTCGAAAACCGCAAAAAAGCGACCGAACGACCGAATTACTGTCCGCCCCTGCAAGGTCTCTGTGACCAAGGCACGGACGAAGGAACCATTTCTAAAGGATCCGACGAGGCGGAGGAGCAAGGGCTTGCCGGGGTCTTTTTCCTGGGCATGCTCCTGGGGTTTGCGGCTTTGCTGACGCCCTGCGTTTTCCCCATGATCCCCATGACGGTGAGCTTCTTCACGAAGCAATCCAAAACCCGAAGCGAAGGCATCCGAAACGCCCTTATCTACGGGTTCTTCATCATCTTCATCTACACCGGCCTCGGCTTGTTGCTGACGGCCGTCTTTGGGGTTGACATCCTGAATGTCATCTCGACGGATCCGTTCTTTAACGTCTTTCTTTTCTTGCTATTGATTGTCTTCGGCGCCAGCTTCTTGGGGGCATTTGAAATCCAATTGCCAACGAGCTGGGCCAACAAAACAGACCAAGCCGCCGACCGCGGCGGGCTCATCGGTATCTTTTTCATGGCGGCCACGTTGGCCATTGTGTCGTTCTCGTGCACCGGTCCTCTTGTAGGCAGTGCATTGGCCGGTGCCGCCACAGGGTCCTTTGCCGCACCCACGGCAGTTATGTTCGGCTTTTCACTGGCCCTGGCGTTGCCCTTTATGCTCTTCTCGGCTTTCCCGGGGTGGCTGAACTCTTTGCCGCAATCCGGCGGATGGCTCAACAGTGTGAAGGTGGTGCTCGGGCTCCTAGAAATTGGGTTTGCATTCAAGTTTTTGTCCAATGCTGACCTCGTTCTTCAGCTGGGTCTTCTCCAGCGTGAGCTGTTCATCGCCATCTGGGTCGCTGTGGCCTTGTGCATCGCG
>MDTC01014528.1_pt1 | contig 13338 bp, 10 predicted proteins | sample 811181 | NCBI WGS metagenome assembly MDTC01 (sample SAMN05326644, study PRJNA326480) | marine metagenome | isolation source: seawater | place: Pacific Ocean: North | collected 2011
AACAAGTGGTGGTGTTGTATTAGAAGTAGAAGGTAAAGTGTTAGTTGCTGGAACTGAAGACTTAGCTTCTGTACCTGATGAATCAGGAAGAAGATGGATACATCCAAGTACCTTTGGTAAGATAGTTGGTATGAGTCAATTCGAAGGTGGTGGTGGCGGAATGTATTATAGAAAACATTTATACAATATGGATAAGAAATTGGAAGATATATTATTCAAATACAAAACAAGTTTATTAAAATCTCCAACTGATAGTGCAGAAGATAATGCAAGATTCCCAGATTATACAGGTAAACAAAAGGCAGATTTGATTAAGAGGTGGGTTAAAGCTAGTAATAAATTTCTACTGAAGATGAAGAAGAAAATTAAAGATTCATTTGAAGATAATATAAATAACCCAAAGATAACAAAGTTTATGAGTAAGTATGGTTACAATGAATTATTGGTTTATGATGTAAAAGTCAAAGATGCTTATATTGTATTGGATATAGTGGGAGACCCAAATGATTATGAAGCTACAGAGAAAACAATAAAAGAAATACAGAAAGATTTGAAACCATTTGTTAAAGGAAAAATCTATCAAGGATTTGCAAGTGGTGTAAAGAAGTTTATCAAACAAAGAGGTGGTAAGGTATGATATACCTAAACACATTATTAGCCGAAGCTAAACTTAAACTCAACATACCATCAGATATCAAGAAGATATATAAATTGTTTAAGAAGAATAAGAAACAACTTTACATAGTTGGTGGTGCAGTAAGAGATGCTATACTAGGTAAGTCACCTAAAGATTTTGATTTAACTACTGATGCCAAACCAGATGAAGTATTGAAGATAGCTAAACAAGGTGGATTTAAAACTGTAGAGGTTGGAAAACAATTCGGTGTTGTGATTGTTGGAGGACATGAGATTGCTACATTCAGAAAAGATATTGGTAAGGGTAGAAGACCTGATGCTGTTGACTTTACAGATATTCAAGGTGATGTTAAGAGAAGAGATTTAACCATCAACGCTTTGTTCTACGATATGGGAAGGGGTGAGATAGTTGATTTAGTTGGTGGTATAGCTGACTTGAAGAAAAAGAAAATCAGAACTGTCGGAAATGCAGATGAAAGATTTGATGAGGATCCACTTCGTAAGTTAAGAGCTGTTAGATTCGCTGGTAGTGTTGGTGGTAAGATGAGTAAAGATACATGGGCTTCTTTAAAAAAGAATGCAGATATATCAGGAGTATCAGCGGAGCGTATAAGAGATGAATTTATAAAAGGGATCACTAAAGCTAAAAATGTTCCCAACTATTTTAAAATGTTAAAAACTTTAGGAATGTTCAAACAAATTTTCCCAGGATTATCTGTACTACATAGAAAAATAAATACTAATGATTATAAATTACAGATAGCTTATATGTTACAAACCAATGACAAGGATAAAGTTAAATCTAAACTGAATAGTTTAAAGTATACTAATGTAGAGGTTAACGATATATGGTTACTGATTCATATGTCAAGACCAGCTGAAGTAATTCAAGACTTACCATCATTTAAAAAATTACAAAGTAATAGTTCACTATCATCATCTCAAATTAAAGAGTGGGGTAGGATAAATTCAAGTAAATATGTTACTCAATTATGGAATTGGAAATTATCTGTTACATCAAAAGATGCTATAGATAAAGGTTATCTAAATCAAGGTATTGGAAAATATATCAGAGATGAAGAAGAGAAACTATTTCTTAGTTAAACATTATGTCCAAAAAATAAAACATCATCATCTGTAAGTGTCATTTCTAATTGACAAAAACCTGGTATACCATACTCATTATGTTGAGTAGTACAATGACCATTATCATATTCAGGACCAGAAATCCAATTATACCATATATTAACTTGATTGATATCAACCGATTGGTTGGGAGCTACAAAATTATCTCCTAAATAATCCATAGTACTTAAATTCCATTTACACTCAGCATAATTGTCATCTACACAGTCCATATCACACACAAGCATATGGTCATTCTCTGTACAAAAGGTATTACAATCAACATTACAATCATGTGTGTTTGTATATGTAGAACCTATTGAACCTGATGATGTTCCATCTGGACATACACAAGTACAATCATAAAACATGAGTTGTTGGTCCCAAAGATAACTACAACAATGAGTTGATACTCCATCATTTGGTCCATCGGGATATTGACAATTCGAACCGGGCTGACAAGTTCCATAATTCATATTTGATTCAAGTGGATATACACATCCACACTCACTAAGGGCTTTTTTCCAACATCCCTCTGGTTGTTGGAAACCATTTGTCCAACCATTTGTATTTTCTATGAGATTTGCTGGACCGGCCAAATGATTATGATAACTTTCTGTTGCACCTGGGAGAGTACCAATCATCCACCTACCATGTGAACCATCATGTCTAAACAGATTATGAAACATACTACCTATAGGACCAGGCCTTTTAGTGTCACCATTAAAAAAATAATAAGGAATGTCATTATTAATTTGCATTTCATGTTCTAATTCACCCACATATGAAGTACCAGAATCAAACCATATATAAATAAATGTATCATTATTACCACCACATTCAAGTGAGTTAAATGTGCAATAAAAATCAATCATCCAATTACCTTCAGATCCACCTGTAGTAAAAAATCTTCCATCTTTACATAATGGGAGGTTACATTCTCGTGCAAATGGTTCCGGTATAACAGATAATCTATCGGTAGAAAATGAACCAACACCCTCACTGTCATTGGCCAGATTCATAGTTCCTGCAGCTATATATCGTGACCAATCTATATCATAGGTTGACCCAGCTAGGGGCATTGTTTGTTGTAATTCACCCGCAAACCAAGTACCACTGTCATATAATAAATAAAAATTAGTTTCTGGGTGTGTTAACTGTTGAACCTGACAGGCGTCACTTCCACCATCACCATGTATACAATATTGACCGGTTGATCCACCCGAAGTACTAAATGAACCATCTATGTTCATTGTAATATATGTACTCGTACCATCTGAAAAACCTTCAACAAATGACCAACTAAGTCGAAAGGTATGAGGTAAGAGAAAGTACCTATCCCCAAATTGTTCAATTGAGTACTCAGATAAATAATCCCATCCATCTTCCATTCCCTCATCATCAATTATTGGAGGTTCATCATATTCTAAGGGAGGTGTATAGTCACAATTATTTAAATGGGTGTTTACCCATTGTATACACTCCTCATGTGGAAATCCTGCTTGTCCAGGATATCCAGGTAAATCCCAACAAATACTAATTGGATTTGCATTTGGATTGTAATTATATGCAGGTTGTTCTCCGTTGGGAGTATCATATTGACTATTATATCCACAATATGGATATATTTGACCAGTATTAGTATCATAATTTCCACCATAAGGATGTGAATTAGCATCATATCCTTCACCTATATAGTTTGTACAATAACCACCATCCATACAACAAGCATCTGCACCAGTAGTATATGGATCACATCCAATACCACTCAATCCATATCCTTCAGCTGTAGTATATGTACAAGTTGTAATTAAATATGAATAACAAGTGGTAGGATAACCAAATGCTCCAGGTACCGCACATCCAGATGGAAAACCTGGACCTGGTTGCCACATCATATCTGGAGTACATCCCATTTGTTCTGCAGTTTGATTATACGGATAGTTTTGAAAATTCGGATTATCTGTACATAAATGTTGTGTACAAATACCACCACAAGTTGCTATACATTCAGCTGAACCCCACTCCTCAGTTGGCATTGACATTATTAAAGGAGGTATATTTAATTGTTGGGGTGGAAGTGGTTTTACAAGTGGTTTTTTTTTCAAATCACTTTTTAATTTTCTCAACTCACTTGGATGCATCAGTTCTAATTGTTTTCTTGTAAAATTCATATTGTTCTATTCATATTAATATGGAGAAGGAGGTAAATCCATCTCACCACCTCCAGCTGATAAACATCTCGAAGATGGAAGCTGTATACTATCATCTTCCATAATACATTCTATAAGATCACCATTAATATCAGAAATAACTATGTAATTGGTATCACAATCAGGATAACCAGGTTGACCACAATTATCTACATTTCTACTATTGTATACATTCCATACCCAACCAAAAAATAAAACATTAGTCCATTCAGAAGTAATTTCTATTGGGTTTATATTTCCATCATTAAAATAATAACTTACAATATTTGCAAATTTACCACCATTCATATTGTTGGTGGTTACCAATTGGTACACACTTTCCCAATCATCTTGCGATGTAACATCAAAGAAATTATTAAAACACCTATTAGACCAAGCATAAAGTTGCACTCCAGCTATAAAAATACTATCTCTACTTTCTCGTATATCCTGTATTTGTGTTCGCGTCATAGGTGTATCTTTATACATAGCAACACCTTTACCATTGTTATATTTTTTACTCGTTGATTTTGCGTTAGAAATTAATTTAGCTAATTTACCTTTAACCTTTTCTACTTTAAATCCCTTATGATTGTTTGCTTTTAATTTACCATAATCAGTTGTACCACTATATCCGCCAGAATACATATTATTATCAATTGTTCTAAATTGTAAAACTTTTCCAAGTCCACCATCTTGTTGTATAATTCTACCTTCAACATAACCAGCTGGTTCTTGATACTGACAACTACCATCATCAACTAATGGTAATACACCATCGTTTAAAATGATACAATCCCCATCTCCATCACCACCATACATTTCAGGTATACATTGGCCAAATACATCTGGATTTGGTTGATTACCAATACCACCACAATCAAGTCCACCAGTAGGTCCTCCTGGAGGATAATCACATATATAACCTGTGAATACACAATCGTCATCCGTTTCACAATAAGAACCTATACTTGGACCACCAGAACACAGATTCCATAAAGTGTTACAATTACCTGAACCTGTGCAGTCTACTTCACAATCACCATACCACCAAACACCATAATTTAAAGCTTCTGTATCTGTACATCCTGAACAAGCACATGTATCACATTGATAACCTCCCTCAGGATTACAATTAGAACAATCATTAGTACCATCTTCGATTCCACAATCGTCATATATTGTATCAGAATCAGGATTGTCACCGAGCCAATCAGTACCTGGCCAACCTGTCATTGTAAAAGTACCGGTTATTTCATATATACCATATCCTGGTACTCTTGAAACCCATGCACCTGTTATACAAGGATAATCATCTCCACTGTCATTTTGACACACATTAGTTTGCCCCATAAATGTCACCATGGATATAGAAAAAAGAAATTCTCCATCAGGCCAATATTCTAACATCCAACTATCTGTAGCTTGAGCTTCTTCACTGGTTAAATCTATATAGTTGTTATAATAAGTTTGCATACCTAAATCTACAGGCGAGTCTAATCCTTCTTCAAAAGGAGTACCAGAATCATATGTCGCATCTCCTCCACCTAAAAATATATTAGGAAATTTTCTACCAGCGTACCACCAATAATTATTATCATCATCAAGATAATTTTCATATTTCTGTATTGAGTTTCCACCAAAAATTCCAGCTCTTACTAAAGGCCAATTTAACATATCATATGATGGGCTTGACACATCAGGTGTCCACCCCTTATAATCAACACAATCTATATTGTTACCATTTGAATCTTCAAGTAAAACATCCTCACCATAGTCAGCTAAATTTATTAAATTACCTTCATTCTGTGTAGCTATATTCCAGTAAAATAAATTTACACCTAGCAAAGCACCATAATCATCTGGATTATTAAATATGTCTGCTTGTGGTCTATTCAAATATGAGTAAGAAATTTCCGTGCAAAGTTCTTCCCAACTACAAGTTGTACCACTTCTTGGGTGGTCTACTTCTACATCAAAGTCATCATAATAAAAACAAGTACCTAATTCACCATTCTGAACATCATCCCCATCGTCATTTAAACATTGGGCCTGACACATTAATGGATGCTCTTGGCTACATGGATGTGGTGTAGGTCTACCTATTACAATACGCTCACCACCTGGAATAATAGTACCTTCCGGAAATGTAAAATAGATTCCTCTAGTAAATTTCCAACCACTTAAATCAAATGTTTGATTGCTTGTGTTTGTAATTTCTAAATATTCATTAGTTATTCCTCTGGGACTATGCATTAATTCAGTTATTTTTATTGGAATGTTAGGCACATAATCAAGTGAAGCACAATCATTTCTAGAATGTGTTCCGTCATCATCATCCCACTCATCCGATTCTAATCTGTTTGGGTTGGATATTTGATTTTTAACTTCCATACCCAACTCTGTTTTGTAGAATTTATTTAAAAAACTTGATTTGTTTGAGGAAGAATTTGAGTTTAATATAGTATAAAGATATTGTGGTGAATAATAACTACCCAAATCAAATAATTTATTTTTAAATTGTTGGCCGAATTGATGTGTACTACTCTCCGTAACTAAATCACCTTCAAACGTATCATTAGAATTAATATCATGTTCATGGTAAAAACTAGGAAACTTAAAATATATAAATTCATCTGCTCTAAAGTTAGTTCCAAATTGAGAATCTACATTTATATTAACCTTAAATCTTAAATTCTCACCGTAATCGGTTAAGAAAAATAAACAACTACCATCATCAAGTGTTGCACCAGAATCATAGTTGTATGCATACTGATTCGTACATCCACTAACAGATTCACTTAGTAATTCCCAACTCACCCACAAATCACTTTGAGAAAAATATTGTAAAAAACCATCAGTATTGAACGTCATATCACCGGTAGTTGTTATTGAAATAAATTGATTATTGTACACACTCCAATCAACCTGAGAACCATCTACAAAAGTACTTGGGTTAGAAATTATTATATCCCACGGATAGTTTGGTAATTCATAACCATCAATTCTACAATAAAAGTCTACATTGTTAATAGTCCATATTTGACAATACCATGTAACTTGGTTACCATTAGTTTCTCCTACTGGATAATATATACAACTACCATCATCATATAATGCATTTTCATCATAGTTTACTGCTTCTGGTTCTGTACACCCACCATCACTATGTGGTTCACACCCTAATGCAGTTGGACAATGTAATGTGTTAACAAATATATCATTGAAGCATGAGATGTTACTACCCATACAACCTTCTTCTCTATCTTCTGAATCCCCACCCTCAATAAATTCACAACCATATTGAAAAGGACATTCATTATAAACTAAATAATAATCTTCACAGGTAGTTGTACCTTCACAGAGATAATCATCAGAATCATATATACAACTCCCATTATCGTAAGTAACATCAGAATCATAATTTAATGCAGATGGATCTGAACATCCAGCAATTGGTTTTTCTTCCTCACCCTCTTCATACTCACAACAACAATTAGTTCCATCACCCGCAGATGTTTCTATACAGGTACAGAAGTTTCCACAAGGACCACAATCAGGATTACAAGGCATACCAGCTTCTTCTTCTATATAATTATTCGTAGGATTACATTCATCATTGTAAGTACAAGGTGTTGTAGTATAACCATCACCTACTGTACATTCAGCTGTAGTTTCAAATGAACAAGGTATACTACCATTGTTTCCATTACAAGCTATAGTAGCATCAGGATCATAATTAATTGCACTTTCATCAGTACATCCTACTATTGGATATTCACAATTTCCTTGTGATTCACAATCGTATGTTCCACCCTCATTACATTGTAAACATTGTGTATCACAATTTATGGCTGCTGGATCAATACACTCAGCTTCATGATATTCACATGAGCCATCATCTATAGTTGCACCACTATCGTAATTTACAGCTCCAGGATTTGTACACCCGTAACACCCATAGTCACACGATGCATCGTCACATAAAGCATCTGGGTCATGATTACATGCTGCAGCATCTGTACATCCAATAAAAGGTCCATTTACAACTTCAACATCTATAGTCACTGGTGTTAAACAATCACATGAACACGCATTATGTGAACCACACCAATTAGTTGCACAACGAGAATAACTTCTTTCAGGATAAACAGTTCCTTCGTCACCTCTTGTATTTCCATCTGAATCAATACACTGTTGTGACTCATATGAAGTACCATAATGACTTCCACACCAATTATCACAATTATTTCTACATCTAACTGTACCTGATGTGCCCCAACAAAATCTACAATCACCTAAATTACCTGGATTACCAGTACCACTTGTAACTTGTATAGTTGTATATGAATAACACGCACATGGTGGTGGATCTTCAGGTTCAAAATCATAACCATCACCACAAGAATCTCCACTAGTACCACAACATGAATGACACCCACCCGGACATGAACCCGTACAAGGTCCTGTAACCGCACACATTTGGCCATCTTGGTTTGGATAATACCAGGTACAACATGAATCCCAATCACATCCACTGCCTGGATCACTCCAATAACAATTATCAGCTGCAGTTTGACCAGCTCCACATCCTGAATTACAAGACCATTGATTTCCTGTACAACTATAAGTTTGTCCAGTTAAACAGGTGTATGTACCATTACATGGCATAAATTTCTCCTAAATATAAATCTTATCACATATAAATATATAAACAAAAAAGTTATCGCGAAATTATTGCGTTTACAACTTTTGTCTTATATTTATATAAAGAAACACAAGGAATCATAACTATGAAAAGAAAATTCAAAATAATATCAGAAGATTTACAAAAGAATCTAATTGATTTTTTAGATGAAGTTCAGTTTGAAGCTGCTAAAACTAAAGATGATAAAGAATCTATGCATATAATAAACTTCTGTAATTGGGCTATAAAAGAATTAATCGAAAGTTATGATGGTTATCTTAAAGATAAACCTAAAGATAAACCTAACCATAAACCTCAACCAAAACGAAGAGATGAATATGTAGAAGAAACATTTATGGATTGGAATCTACCTGATATGTCTGATGAAGATTACGAGAAACTTGTAGACCAGTTTGATAACTTCTTACGAGCTTGGGAAAAGGATTATAATAAAAAGAATAAGGATAACCTAAGTAAAGAACCTATACAAGAAAGGCCTTATAAACCTAATATAGATGATGTTATGGAATGGTGTGATTTAGAAGAGGTTGCAGAATTTTTAAAAGATGACCCTGAATTATCTGATAATGAAAGATTTGAATTGTATTACGATGAGAGGGAAAGACGAAAACCTAAAAATAAAGGTTTATCTTACAATCAATTATTAAAGAAATCTGGAATCGCACCTTCAGATGGAGGTAATAATAAAAAATAAACTCCCCATAATAGGTTTTACTTGTAGTTGTTTTGATTTACTACACGCTGGACACATCTTAATGTTAAAAGATGCAAAAGAACAATGTGATAAATTAATAGTTGGATTGCAAACAAACCCGACATTGGATAGACCTGAAAAGAATAAACCAATACAATCATATGAAGAAAGATATATTCAATTAGAAGCTGTTAAGTATGTTGATGAAATAATTAAATATGAAACGGAAGAGGAATTATATCAACTACTGAAAGTACTACAACCTAATATTAGAATATTAGGTTCAGATTATGATGATGGTAGATACTATACTGGTCAAGAACTAAACACACCAATATATTTCCACGAAAGAAATCACAACTATTCGAGTAGTGGTTTGCGGGGGAAGCTTAAGAACTCTTAAGCTTATCGAAGCCTTCTTGTAACTTCTCTATTATTTCAGGTATAACCTTCTCTGATAAGGCTATTCCCTTTTGTGTAGGTTTATATTCACCAGTATTACCTTGTTCATAATGAACTCTCAAATCTACATAACGAAAGCCCTTATATTCATTAATACTAACTAATATCTTCTCTTTACTATTTTTAGTAACTTCACCTATCATTTCACTCATTATTCACTTCTCCAGTTTTTTTTATGTTTAATTTTTCTTGTGTACTTTTTCTTATCTTTATGTTTGCGGGTGCCTATATCTGTACTCATAAAGAAATCACGACTAACTCTTTTTATGTATAGAGATTTATCATTCAAATAATCCTTTAGTTGTTGTAAAGTTTTTTTCTTCTTCCGTTTATTTCTTCGTTTACCCATAATGTAAGAAAAGGTCCCTGTCGCTTATAATATTTTATATGTGTTATGATTCCACTTCCGCCAACCGATGTCATATTTACCGTATATATTGTCTAGTGTCTTCCTCACCAATCTAATCATTGTATCGGAATTACCACACATAATAGTAAGAGGTGGTTTATTCATCAATACAAAGTTTTCCACAATCCTATCCACATCTTCATGTTTAATTCCGTGTAAATCTAACTTACTAATCATGTAATTCTCTATATTTTATAACGGCTAATTCTTTAGCCTTGGCTTCTACCATAATGTCAACTCTATTTCCATATGTATCGATATAATCAATAATGTAATCGGAATGAGCTTGTGGTCTAATCTTTGGGTCTTCTTGTTCTCTACTACGAGATTCGGAGTAATGTACAACTGGTACAATGTCAGTTGGCCAAGTAGATATGGCAACCTCTAATGCATCTTCTTCAGACAAACCACCAGTACAAAAAGCGTGGTGATGGTAATCAAATACAATAGGAATACCAATAACTTTGTATACACCCTCATATAAATCAACAACAGAATACATAGAAGCTTTGTCATCATTCTCGACAGTCAAACGAGATTTTACACTATTAGGTAAACGATGGAAGTTGGTACAGAAACGCTTCATAGCAGATGGTTTGTCACCATAAGCACCACCGATATGTATATTAATCTTGTTGTATGGTGTACGAGATAAACCCATCATATCAAATACCTGGCCGTGTATAGTTAAATCCTTAATACAATTGTCTACTACATGTGGATGAGGTGAAGTAAGTACATTGAATGGACCAGGGTGAGAGGTAATACGAATATTATTCTCTTCAGCAAACTTACCACATTCACCTAATGTAGCAACAATATCCCAATGGTCTGGTAAATCATCTAACTTGTATTCAGAAGCCCAAGGTATAAGGTCAGACGACATACGAAAGAACTTAAACCCATTCTCGTTATTCCATTTAAGTATAGTAAGTAAATCTTTACAATTCTGTAACGCTAACTCTGAAGCGTATGGTAACCCCTTCTCAGTAAAGGTACGCTTTATCATAGTACGATTAGTAGTAACCTTTGGCTTACTCTCTGATAGGTGTGTATTAATACATGCATATCCCATTCTATTCATTCTCTGTATTCTCCCATATTAATTGTCTAACTTTCTTACCCAACTTCATATTATTAGGTTCATTATCTACCGCCGAGTATATCTCACCCAACTCTTGGAGGGCTGCCGATAACTCATCTTTAATGATTGATTCTTCTCTCATTAAGGTGGCTATTAATTCTTTGTATGCGTGTTTGTCCATATGTTACTCCTTACTTATAGTACTATAATATAATACATTCTATCCAATTAAACAACGTTTTTTTATACTCACACACTATGTGTGTAAAATTAGTATGTTAATCGCTATATACGAAAAATTAACCTTGCGGCGGGCATCGATAAGGCGATTTCAAAAAAAAATTTCGCAAATGCGAAAAACCTTTTCAAGTTTGTAAGTAGGGAGGGCGGAAAGGAATAACCACCCCCCCTTGATAAACTTAAGCTTCTGTCGCGGCCTCAACCTCTTCTTCATTGAACAAGTCATCACTACTACCATCATCACAGAACTTCTGGACAATCTGCTTCACGAAGGTTCTCTCACTATCTACACCACCAGTAGAGTCATACTGCGGATAGATACTTACTTCAGCTGCCTCTTCAAGAGAGAAGCCATCAAAGAGTAACCCACACAACTCAACAGTTGTTCTAGTACTAATACCACTAGTAATCCTAGCCGTATCAGATTTAGATTCTGATCTAGTTAGTGTCGCTATCTTAGCCACATTACCTAATACCATACTATCTACATTAGGGAACATATAATTTAACAGGGAATTTTCTTCCTCTTCATTAAGTACATCCATCTCAACGATAGTAAACCTATCCATTAGAGCCTTATCCATAACTCTTGTAGATGTATACTCATTACCTATATTGGCTGTCGCTACAAAGGTAACACCATTAGCCACTTTGATAGTATCTGAACCATCAGCCTCATCCAACCTTAAATATCTTTGACCATAATCTAACACTGTCATTAGAATGTTCCAAGCGTCAGGGTGAGCTCTCGATAACTCATCTAATAGTATCACCGCGTTAGGTGTCTGTATCGCTTCCACGAAAAGTGACTTGGCAAAGTAAGTACCTTTACCTTGATCAAAATGCGTATTACCAATTAATGTTGCTCGAGGATCTTGAGTAGCTCCGAGATTAAAATAGTAATCCGGCCTATCTAATGAGTTAACCAATGACTTAGCAGCCATAGTCTTACCACAACCAGCAGGGCCAGTCATCATAATATTCTTACCCCTAACACCAGAACGAATCAAGTACTTCCATTTAAGTTCTGACATCATCAGGCCTTTAGGCTTTAACGAGTAAGAAGAGTGTATAAAATTAAGAACTTCAGCGTGTTCTGATGGAACATCAATTGAAGTAGTTTCTACGACAGGAGTTGCTTTTTCAATAACATCACCAGTATATTTTCTCCACGAGAAACCTGAAGTAGTATTAGCTGGAAACCTACCTAATAGATAACCACCATTATAGGCGTTCTTCCTACAACCAGATGTAATCTCTGATGTACGCTTCACACCATCTGTATCCCAAGCGTTGTAACGATTACCAGATTTTTCTATCTTGACCACTACATCGGGGGTTAAATTTTGTTTTGACATATATTTTCCTTTATTGTTATTTTTATCATTTAACTTACGATCAAATATAAGGCTTTCTGGTATATTCTACAACGTTTTATTTCATTTAATTTGTAACAATATGTAACAGGTATAAAAAAAGGCGGTAAGAGAAAGGAGTAAACTTACCGCCCTAGCAGTGGTATGAGAAAGGAATAAAACATACCATTGCGTAATCGTGAGGAGAGAGTCCTGAGGGACTGAACATGTACATTAGATTCCAATGATACAGCGGTTAAGTATGAGGACCTCTCTCTTGAGCGGAATCGTGGTACTGCCCCACGCTCTATATACTGGTAGTATATCGTTTCTCTCTTGAAACCTATTCCGCATTAGTGGATGTTATACCCGGTAGCTTAAATGAAGCGGTTTTATCCTCATCTTCAACAACACCCATTGAGCGGGATTATGG
>MDTC01211990.1_pt1 | contig 13338 bp, 12 predicted proteins | sample 811181 | NCBI WGS metagenome assembly MDTC01 (sample SAMN05326644, study PRJNA326480) | marine metagenome | isolation source: seawater | place: Pacific Ocean: North | collected 2011
ATTTTTATTAGTTAAATCAATTATTATATATTTTTTTTTATTTTTTATTTTTTTATATATGTACTTTGGTAAATCAGTTTCTCCAAAAATTAGACCAATCATAATTTAATTCTGGGGTGAGCAAATGGGTCTTTTTTTATCTTTCTCTATAAATCTTATTACTTCTGAAACAAGTTCATTATCTTTATATTCACCATTAATTTTGCTTAAATTTTCATGTAGATTTTTTGAAGAGAAAATTTGTTTATAGGCCTTATCTAACTCCATAATTTTTTTATTATCATATTTTTTCCTACGTAAACCAATAAGATTTAAACCTTGTAGATAGTTTCTGTTTCCAATTGATAAGCCAAAAGGTGTTACGTCCTTGAGTACACCAGTCATTCCACCTACCATGGCCAGTCTTCCAATTCTTGTAAACTGTTGCACTGCAGAGTTACCTCCTATTACTACAGAGTCTTCAATTGTAACGTGGCCTCCAAGAGGGACATTATTTGCAATTATAACGTTGTTTCCAATCTTACAATCATGAGCTATATGAGAAGAAATCATAAATAAACAACTATTGCCGATTTCTGTTTTAGAACCTCCGCCCTCTGTTCCTGGATTGATGGTAACATACTCTCGAATAATATTTTGCTCTCCTATTATTAAACTATTTTTTTCATTTTTAAATTTAAGGTCTTGAGGTTGAGTACCAATGCTCGCAAATGGAAATATTTTTGTTCCTTTTCCTATTTTTGTATTTCCTTCAACATGTACATTAGAAACTAATTCAACATTATCAGATAGCTCTACTTCAGGACCAATATAACAAAATGGGCCAATCTTTACTGATTTAGATATTCTAGCTTTTTTATCAATTACACTTGAATTATGTATCATTATTTTCTGTCAACAATTGTGGCTGACCATTCAGCGTCTGCCATTCTTTTTCCTTCAACTTTCGCTGTGCCTTTATATTTCCAAACTCTTCCATGAGATCTAATAGCTTCTATTTCTAAGTGAAGTTCACAATCTGGAATTACTGGATTTCTAAATCTCGCCTTATCTACTCCCATTAAATAAACTAGTTTGTTTGCATACTCTTTAGGATCTATTCCATGAGCGGTAAGTGCTGCAGCTGCTTGACCAAACGCCTCAATTATTAAAACACCTGGCATTACCGGTTGGCCTGGAAAATGGCCTTGAACATAAAAGCCATTTTTTTTTACATACATAATTGCAGTCGCAGACTTCAAAGGGTTTATGTTAATTAATTTGTCAATTAATAACATTGGCTCTCTGTGAGGCAGAAGAAGCTCAATTTTTTTTTTATCTAATTCAATTTTACTCATTGCTTTTATTTTTTTTCAAAAAATATCTCAACTTTTCAGCTGGATAGCCCATTACAATTTCATTATCTTCAATATCTTTTACAACTCCGCTACCACCACCGATCTTAATATTATTTCCAATTTTTAAATGTCCGGAGATACCTGCTTGACCACCTATAGAAACATTATTACCTATTGTTGAACTTCCAGCAAAACCTACTTGTCCTGCAATCATACAGTTATCCCCAATTTTTACATTATGTGCTATGTGTACTTGGTTATCCAAATAAGTATTTTTTCCAATAACTGTGTCATCAACAGAACCTCTATCTATGGTGCAACCTGATGCGATTTCAACATTATTATTGATTAAAACTCTTCCAATATGTGGAAATTTTAAATTTTTATCTTTTAATGGAATGAAACCAAAACCTTTTTGACCAATTTTTGTATTATCTTGTATCACAACATTATTTCCAATTATTGAATTTTTAATAAAATTACCATGACCTATTACGCAATTATTGCCAATTTCTACTTCATGCTCGATGATAGTGTTCGAACCTATAATTGAATTACTACCGATTTTTACATTTTTTCCAATTAAAACATTGTTTCCAAATTTTACATTTTTAAATTTACTATTTTTTGGTGTTTTTAAAGATCTATCAGGGTAATCAATATGTGCGTTAGGATAGACTTTGCTAATCGTTTTTGCTAATTCAAATAAAACATTTTTAACTATAACTTTGTATATGTTTTTAGGTAAAAATTCTTGTAATTTACTTGTGGTAATACAAATTTCAGACTTAGTAGTACTTGCATCTGCTTTATATTTTACTGAGTCAAAAAAAGATAATTCGTTTTTTTTAGCTGTATATAAAGGTTTTATATCAGTTATAAAAAAATCTTTTTTAATTTTAAGGTTAGGAAATAATTTACTAGCTTTTATTTTTTTTTTTTCAAAAAACATCTTTTATCATTAAGTTAGTTTAACTTAATTGATTTAAGTTTTTTATTAAGTAAGGACATTATATCGTTAGTTATATCTAAATTTTCGTCAGCTAAGAGTAAACTTTTTTTATCTAAAACTATTCTTATTTTCTTTTCTTGCATATATTCTTTTATAATTGGATTTAAATTTTTTAGAAGCTCATTTTTTGCTTTAGTTCTTTTTTTATCAAGATTTCTTAATACAGAACCTCTTTCTTTTTGAAGAGAAGAAACTTTAGATCTAAGTTTTTCTACTTGGTTCTTATATTCATCTTGGGATAAAACTTTTTTTTGTTGAATTATTTTTTTTTCTTCATCTTGAATTTTTTTTTCTTTTTGCATTAAAGCATTAATATTTTTTTCGTAATTTTTTTTAAGCTCAGTTTGGGCTTTTTTTCCTGCCACACTATTATTCAAAATGAACTTAAAATCAATATAATGAGGAATATCCGCGTATGATTTATTTTGAAGTGTTCCTAAAAAAATTAAAATTAATAAAAATGTTTTAAAATATCTTTGCATTAAAAAGTTGTACCTAGGTTAAAGTTAAAGCTTTCTGTTTCATCGGTATCCGCTTTATTTAAGTCATTAGAAAAAACAAAAGACATTGGTCCAATTGGTGATAGCCAGTTGACTGTTAGGCCTGTTGATGATCTAATTTTGTTACTTTCATTTAACGTTTTGTCGTAATCAATTCCCCAAACATTTCCAAAATCTAAAAATGCACCTACATCCAAATTAGTAGAATCGGGAAAAAGCTTTGGTAGATTCATTTCAATATTATAAGCTGCTGCATAATTTCCGCCAACGTGATCATCCCCATCTTTTGGTCCAACTTTTCCTTTTTTAAAACCTCTTAATCTTTTAGAACTTAAAAAGTTTCTCTTGTTAATTCTTACATCTTCATCATTTAATCCATCAATTGCACTTAAGAAAAGTTTATTTGCAACAACAATGTTTTCTGTAAAACTTTTGTAAGCACTAACTGAAAATTGATTATAAATATATTCCTTGTCTGCAATCACTGGTAATGTTTGTCTAAACCCAATTATACTTCCGCTTGTTGGCATAAACGATCTATTTCGTTGATCGTAGTCAAATCCGTAATCAAATGTAAGTTCATTAAATTCACCACTTTGTTTTTTCAAGGCATCAGAGGCACTATTTTGTGTTCTTAAATCATCATAACTAGCATTTAAACCTAACCTGGTGTAAATGTTTTTAAATTGTTCAAATCTTGTATTTATACCAGCACCAATTAATGAGTTCTCATAACCCTGATTAGGTTTATCATTACTAGAACTATATAAAGAATATCCAATTGAATTTCCTAAAAAATTATAATTTGGATCTAAGTAATTTAAATTTCCTATTAAGGTCTCCTCGTCAGTTTCTAAGGAAAAAGAAACTCTTTTTCCTTCTCCAAGCCAATTATTTTCTGAGACTTGAAAAGCAAATGTTCCTCCATTAGTTCCAACACCTGCACCAGCACTTATTTCACCAGTTGGTTGTTCTTCAACAGAAATGTCAATTACTTTTAAATTTGCCTCAGATCCATCAGAAACTTTAGTATCAACTTTTCGAAAAATATTTCTTGACCTAATGTTAGCTACAGATCTATCAAGGTCTATCTTTGTAAATGGATCGCCTTCATCTAAGATAATCTCACCTCTAATTACAGATTCATTTGTAACGTTATTCCCTGTGATATTTATTCTTTCTACAAGAACTTTTTCACCTTCAAAAATATTGAACTTTATCTCAATATTTTCTCCTTGCAGAATTTCTTCTACATTATGTTCAACGAATTGGAGATTATTTTTTGATATAATTAGATCAATTTCATCAATTAGTTTTTTAACTGTAAATGGCGAATAATACTCACCAATATATTTCTGATATTTTGATTGTAAATCAAAAAATATTTTTTTATCAAAAGTTGGATCAACATTGGTAGAAATTCGATTAATCGTATATCTGGTACCAGCTTCGATTGAATAAACTAGATCAATGTTTCCAGTTTTATTTAGTTCAGCTAAATTAGACGAAATATTAACATCATAATAGCCGATCGATTTATAATAATTATTTAATAGTCTTAAATCTAAATCAATAAGACTCTGATTAAATTTTGTGTTCCTCGATAAAACTTTCCAAAATTTATCTTCCTCGCTAGCAATAATATCTTTTAATCTTTTATCTTTAACTTTTTTATTACCTGTGAAAGAAATTGATGAAATCTTTGTTTGTTCGCCTTTACTAATTTCGAAAATTAAATCAAAATTATTTGTATCTATTTCCTTAATTTTAACTTCTACTTCAGAAAAATTATAGCCTAAAGATGAATAAAGATTTTTAATCAAATCTAAATCTTTTGCAATTTTAGATCTATTTAATGATTTTTTTTCTTTAAGAGAGACAATCTTTTTTAGTTCTTTTTTTATTTTATTATTCGTTTCACCAACAAATATTAGTTGATTAATCACTGGATATTCTTTCACAGAAATTTTTAATATTTGGCCATCGAGTTCAACTTTTACATCCTCAAAAAAATCAGTTTCATAAAGATTTTTTAAAATTTGATTAATGGTACTTTCATCTATCGGCTGTTTCAAATCAACACCACTATAAACTTTTATAGTTTCATTGCTTACTCTGTTATTACCTTCGATAACAATATTTTTTAAATTACTATTAGCGTGTAATGTAAAAAAATAAAAAAAAGATATAAATAAAATCGATAAAAACTTAGACATATTTTTGAATTTTTTTATAAGTTAATTTTCTTGCCCACAAGTCAGTTTTAATTATTTGATTTAAATTTGATGCTCTTTTTATAGCATTTTTTTTGTAATTTCTATCTCTTAAAATACTCATTATGACCTTTGATATGGCTAAATAAGGTATTTTTCCTCTGATAAATTGATCAACTAATATTTCATTAGATGCATTAATTATAATTGATGTAGACGGATATAAATTTGCTTTATGTTTAAGATTAATTATAGGAAATTTTTTTTTATCAACTTTTGAAAAATTAAGATTTGAATTAAAAGGTTCAATTTTTTTTTTATAAAAATCTTTTATATTAACTTTGTTATCAAAGATTGCATTAGCTAGAGGAATAACCATTGATGTTTCGTGATAAATTAATTTTGATAAACCATTTTTAAGTGTAATGATTGCGTGTACCAAGGAATTTGGGTGTATAACAATATCTAATTTATTACTTGGTATGTTGAATAATTTTTGAGCCTCTATAAGTTCTAAAATTTTATTCATTAGTGTTGAAGAATCTACTGAAATTTTTTTTCCCATTTTCCATTTAGGGTGCTTTAAAGCGTGATGAGGTTTAATCTTTTTAAATTTGTTAAGTTTTAAATTTAAAAATGGACCACCTGAAGCAGTTAAATATACTTTTTCAATATTATCTAATTCAATATTGTCAAGTAATTTAGAAATTGAAAAATGTTCTGAGTCCACTGGAACAATTTTAGTTTTATATTTTTTTGAAAAATGTTTTATTAAACTCCAACCACAAATTATTGACTCTTTGTTTGCAATTAAAATTTTTTTACTTTTTTTTGTCATTTCTATAGTCGGTGTAAGTCCAGCTATTCCTGGAATTGCAACAATCGTAATATCAGATATTTTTTTAATATTTTTAATATTAAGTTTGTTTATTATTATAACTTTATTTTTACTAAATTTACTTTTAACTTTTTTATAAATTTTAGAATTATTAATTAAAAAATAAAAAGGTTTATACTTCTTTATCTGTTTTACAATTAAACTATAGTTTTTATTAGCAGAAAAAAGATAAGGTCTAAAAGATTTTTTTTTTTTATCTAATATTTGTAAAGTGGTCAAACCAATCGACCCGGTTGATCCTAAAATTGATATAAATTTACTCATTTAATTTAATAATATAAGTGAAAAAAAACCAAATGGAATTCCTAAAAATATTCCATCTAATCTATCTAAAACTCCGCCGTGTCCTGGTAAAAAATTTCCTGTATCTTTCACTTTGGCTTTTCTTTTTAAAAAGGAAAATAATAAATCTCCTAATTGACAAAATATTGATGTAATTACGCCAATGATTATTATTTCTAAATTAAATGCTTTTAAAATATTTAAAAATAAGAATGAAACTATAGTTGTGGTAAAAATTATTGAACCTAAAGCTCCTGAATATGTTTTATTGGGACTGATTTTAGTTAGCTTTGGTCCTTTAAAGATTTTTCCAAAAACAAACCCACCTATATCAGATGCTATACATCCTACTAAAAAAATAAACAAAATTAATTTCAAACTTAATAAATTAGAAAAAAAGATAAACATAAAACAAAAGATAAATACGAAAAAAATAAAAAAACAATTAAGTAAAATTAAATAAAGATTTTTTTTAAATATCTTTTTAATTAATTGAGAAAACTCTAAAATAGATAAAACGCCTAAAATAATTAGTGAATAAATTAAAATGAAATTATAGCTGAAAATTAAAAAAACTAAAAATAATAAACCCAACGATGTAAATATTCTTCTTTTAAAATTAGCTGTGATCATATTTTTCCGTAATTTCTATTAATTTTTTTATAACTTCTAATAATCCTAGCTAAATCAATTGAATTGAAATCGGGCCACAATTTTTTTAAAAAAAACAATTCTGTGTATGCTGATTGCCAAAGTAGAAAATTACTCAATCTCTTGAAGCCTCCTGTTCTAATTAAGATGTCTGGATCAGACATCCCCTTAGTATATAAATTGGTTTCAAATTTTTTGACACTAAATCTTTCACCTGTTTTTTTAATAGCCTGTATTATTTCTGATTTTGATCCGTAATTTATCGCTAAATTAACAATAATTTTTTTATTTTTTTTTGTGAGTTTCATTGTTTTTTTTAATGTGAATTTAAGATCTAATGAAAACCTATTAATGTCACCTAAAATATTTATTTTTATTCCCTGATTTATTATGTTTTTTATTTCTTTTTTGAAATAATTTTTTATTAATTTAAATAAATAATTTTTTTCATTGTTTGGTCTTTTCCAATTTTCAGAAGAAAAAACATAAAAGGTAATTATGGGTATTTTTAATTTAATTGATTGTTTGACGACTTTTTTTACTGTTTCTACGCCTTTAAGATGTCCAAAATTTCTTCCCTTACCTTTTTTTTTGCCCCACCTACCATTGCCATCCATTATAAAGGCAATATGGTTGAGCTTGTTCATATTTGGCTAATCTCTTTTTCTTTTTCTGCTAAGATTTTTTCAATGCTCTCTATGTTTGTATCGGTTAACTTTTGAATATTTTTTTCAAAATTTTTATTGAGATCTTCTGAAATTATTTTTTCTTTTAATTTTTTTTTCAAATCTTCGTTAGCCTCTCTTCGAATATTTCTTATAGCTATTTTTCCTTTTTCGCCCATATTTTTCAAAATTTTTATCAGGTCTTTTCTTCTCTCCTCTGTTAAATCTGGGATTCTTAGTCTTATAATTTGACCATCTGTCTGAGGATTTATTCCTAAATCTGATTTCTGAATAGTGCTCTCTATTAATGAGATATTTGCTTTATCCCAAACCTGTATAGAAATTAGCCTCGCCTCTGGCACGCTAATCGTACCAAGTTGATCAACAGGCATTAGTTGTCCATAAACATCTATTTTTATTGTATCGAGCATATTAATATTTGCTCTTCCAGTTCTTAATGTTGAGATATCTTTTTTAAATGATTGAATACTTTTATCCATCTTAGATGAATAACTTTTCTCGTTAAATTCGCTCATGATAAATTAAACTCCTTCTCCAACTTTATATCTTATAAAATCTATAACTTGAAGAGGAGTGCTAAATGAATTTTCTTTTAATATGTCCGAAACTTTTTTTTTTGGATCCATTATCCATATTTGATTTAAAAGAGAGTTATCGTTTAAAAATTTTGATATTTTTCCTTTTGAAATTTTCTCCGCCATGTCAGCTGGTTTTCCTGAATTTATGACCTCTGCTTTAATAATTTCCATTTCTTTTTCAACAATTTTTTGATCAATACTTTCCTTTTCGATTGCTAATGGATTTGACGCTGCAATGTGCATTGCAATTTTAGATCCAATTGAATCATTCTTGCCTTTGGTAATTCCACTCAATTTCACAACTGAAATTATTTTACCTATCCCTTTTTCCATTGCTGAATGTACATATGAAAAATTCATTCCATTAGAATTATCAAAGTAAATTGATCTTCTAATTGTTATTTTTTCACCAATTTTTGAAATTAAGTTTACTAAATTTTCCTTTACTAAAATTCCATTTTTCATTTTTGTATTATTAAGTTTATCTAAGTCTCCCTTATTCGAAAAATTTATTTCAGATAGTTCTTTACAAAAATTTATAAAATCTTTATTTTTTGCGACGAAGTCTGTTTCGCTATTAATCTCAATAAGCGATACCTGCTCGTTTTCCTCTTTCACTAAGGCTAAACCCTCCGAAGCCGTTCTGCTCATTTTTTTTGAGGCTTTGGCGATACCTTTTTTTCTTAAAAACTCAATTGATTTCTCAATATCACCTTGGGTTTCATCAAGTGCAATTTTACAATCTTTGAAACCTACGCCAGTTATTTCTCTTAATTTTTTTATATTGTCTAATAATTCTTTGTTTGACATTAAATGATTAATAAAAATTAATTTTCTTTAGCTTTTAATTTGGGGTTTTTTTCTTCAGATCCTTTTATAAATTTTTCTGCGTCTTTAATTGTATTTTTTAGAAGCTCACAATATAAATTTATAGATCGCCTTGCATCATCATTACCAGGTATAGGAAAATCAATTCCTGTTGGATCTGAGTTTGTATCTAACACAGCTACAATAGGTATCCCTAATTTTTTAGCCTCAGCAACCGCTAGCGATTCTATATTGGTATCAATTATAAATATTAGATCTGGTGTTTTTTTCATTTCTGAAATCCCACCGAGAGATCTCTCTAGTTTATCTTTTTCCTTACCGAATTTTAAAATTTCTTTTTTCGTAAACCCTAAATTTTCTTTTGAAAGTTGATCGTTTAATTTTTTTAGCCTCTTGATAGAGTTTTGTATAGTATTCCAATTTGTCAACATTCCACCAAGCCATCTATAATTTACATAAAATTGTCCAGTTTCTTTTGCTAAATCACTTACCTGTTCTGACGCTTGCTTTTTTGTAGAGACAACTAATAGTTTGCCACCACTCGATATAACTTTGTGAACTTGGACTAATGCATTTTTGATAAATTCAACTGTTTGGGTTAAATCAATTATATGAATAGAATTTTTTTCTCCAAAAATGTACTTTTTCATCTTTGGGTTCCACCTCAAAGTTTTGTGACCAAGGTGTACGCCTGCTTCTAATAATTGTTTTATATCTACTTTTGGTACGTTCATATTTTTTTCCGGTTAATCCACCACAGTAATTCCAAATTCATGGACCGGTAGGGCATTGCCCTTGAAACTGTGTGCGAAATAAGAGACAGATATATACAATCAGCCCAAAAAATCAACTATCTAAACTATTATTTTATCTACGTATTTCTTGGCTTTTAAAGCTTTTAACTGATTAAAGTCAAATTTTCTATTTTCCTGAAGTAAATAGTGGGCTTGCTTATTTTTGTTTTTTACAATTAAATTAATTTTTGTTTCGCCTTTAATAGATAATAAATTTTTTATTTCATCTAGATTGTAATCATTTTTCAACTCTATAGTAACTTTTGCATAAGGTTTATTAATTACTTCATCTAAGCTTAATATTTTTTTAATATTTATTCTTTTTTTTGTTCCTTCTCCGTTAACCCTATCCTTTTGAAGTGTTAAAACAAAAGATTCATTCTCTTTCAGTTTTTCTCTATTTGCAACTAATGTTTCTGCGAATAAAAATAATTCAAATTCAGCTTTTTTATCACTAAATTTTATAATTGCATATGGAGTGCCCTTTGCACTTTTTTTCTCTTGAACAGACATGATTGTGCCTGCAACCAACCCATCAACTGAGTTATTTTCGTAAAATTGATCATAAGATTCTATATTTAATTCATTAAATATTTCCTCAAATTCATTAAGTGGGTGATTGGTTAAGTAAAAGCCAATAGCTTTAAATTCCTCAGATAAAAGTTCTTTTGAAGACCAAGAACTTGAAGCTTCAAAGTCAAACCCTACTTTATTACTTTCATATTCGCTAAAAAGATTTGATTGATTACTTTTTTTATCGTCATTAATATTTTTTATTTTTTGAATAATTTTTGGTATTGAATTAAAGATTTTTCCTCTATCTTTGTCAAATTCATCAAAAACTCCTGACTTAACTAATCCCTCAAGCTGAAGCTTATTAACATCTTTGGCACTAACCCGATTTATAAAGTCAACAAAAGATTTGAACTTTCCATTATTTTCTCTCTCTTTAACAATATTAGATACTGACTCAAGACCAACATTTTTTATTGCTCCAAGTCCATAATAAAGTTTACCTTCAATGGCTCTAAAGTCTGAAAAGCATTTATTAATAGAAGGTTTAATAATTTGAATTTTTAATTTTTTAAGTTCCTCTACAAATTCTCTAAGTTTAGAGGTATTAGTCAACTCCGTTGACATAGTTGCAGCTATAAAATCCTCTTTGTAGAAAGTTTTTAAATAAGCGGTTTGATAAGCAATTAATGCATATGCAGCTGCATGACTTTTGTTAAAACCATACTGCGCAAAAGGCTCTATTTTTGTAAAAACAAAATTTGCTACATCTTTTGCAATACCTTTTTTTATAGCTCCATTAATAAATCTCTCTTTTTGTTTATCTAATTCTGCTTTCTTCTTTTTACCCATCGCTCTTCTTAAGATGTCTGCTTCACCAGCAGTAAATCCAGCAAGTGTTTGAGCAATTTGCATTACTTGCTCCTGATAAATTATAATTCCATAAGTTGGTCTCAGTATTTCTTTTAAAGAAGGATGAATATAATCAGGTTCTTTAATTCCATTTTTACAATCATTGTAAATTGGAATATTGCTCATGGGCCCTGGTCTATATAAAGCAACAAGAGCTATAATATCATCAAATTTATTTGGTTTCATTTGCTTGATCGCTTCTCTCATCCCAGCACTTTCAAGTTGAAATAATCCTGTCGTTTCTCCTGTAGAAAGCATCGAAAAAATTTCTTTGTCGTTATAATCGATTTTATTCAAGTCTAAATCTATTTTTTTCATTTTTAATCTTTTTATAGTATTGTCAATTACTGTAAGCGTTTTTAGGCCAAGCAAATCAAATTTTACAAGTCCAGCGTTTTCTGAAGAATACATATCATACTGAGTTGAAGGTAAGGTTAAATTCGAGCTATAATCGATATATAATGGAAATTGTTCAGCAAGTTTATCACCTGCTATTACAACTCCCGCAGCATGTGTTGCCATATTACGATTGAGTCCCTCTAATTTTAGTGAGAGTTCTAAAAGTTTTTTTACTTTAGTATTTTTTTTAATTTCCTCTTTAAATCTTGGTTCGCGGTCAATAGACTCTTGCAATGTTAATGGTCTTGATGGATCAAATGGCACCATTTTACATATTCTGTCTACATGACCGTAAGAAAGTCCTAAAACCCGACCTACATCTCTTAAAACCATCCTAGCTTTTAATTTACCGAACGTAATAATATGAGCTACACCATTTTTATATTTTTTTTTTAAATACTCGAATACTTGATCTCTTTTATCCTCGCAAAAATCTATATCGAAGTCAGGCATAGAAATTCTATCTGGGTTTAAAAATCTTTCAAAAATTAAATCAAATTCAATAGGATCTAAATCTGTAATATCTAAAGAATAAGCTACTAGTGATCCAGCTCCCGAACCTCTTCCTGGACCTACAGGTATAGAGTTTTGTTTGGCCCATTTTATATAATCAGAAACTATTAAAAAATAGCTAGCATAATCCATAGAATTAATAATATTTATTTCATGTTTTAACCTATCATCGTAAATTTTTTTAATTTGTTCTTTAGTTTTACTTGCATTTTTTTTAAATACAAAATTATCTAATCTTTTATCCAATCCTTTTTTTGCTAATATTAATAATTCTTCCTCTGGAGAATTGCTTTCTTTGCTTACAATTGAGGGTAAAATCGGTTTTGATTTTTTTGGTTTAAAAGAAAATCTTAAATGAAAATTGTAATTATTATCTAGTGCTTCTGGTATATCTGAATATAATTTTTCTAACTCTTCTTGTGATTTCATATAATGCTGATTATTATATTTAAATCTATTTTTATCATCTACAAAGTTCTTCTCTCCAATACAAATTAATGCGTCGTGTGCCTCATACATATCTTCGTTCAAGTAGAAGACCTCTTGAGTTGCAATTAATGGAAGTTTTAATGATTTAGAAACTTTGAGTAAATAATTTTCAAAGTTTTTTTCTTGAAATTCATTATGCCTTTGAATTTCTATATATAATCTATTTTGAAAGTTTTTTTTAAGTGAACTAATTATCTGATTAAAATCTTTGAGTTTGTTTTTATAAAAAAGTTTTCCAAAAAAATTATTATAATTTCCTGTAAGTAATATTAAATCTTCATTATTACTAATAATGTCATTTAACTTACAAGCTGGGTATTCGATTGAATTTTTTTCTAAATAACTTAAAGAGGATAATTTTGTTAAATTTTTATATCCCTTTTCAGAAGTGGCATATAATGAAACTTTTCCAGTTATATCTGAAATATTCAGATTTATTTGAGTGCCAATAATTGGCTGTGTCCCTGCTTTTGATATTTTTTCAGAAAATTCTAAGGCGCCACAGAGATTATAACTATCAGCTATACCTAATGATTTTATTTTTTTTGACTTACAATAGTCAGCCAACTCATCAATTTTGATAGCTCCTTCACATATAGAATATTGAGTATGAACTTTTAAGTGATTAAAATTATTGTTTTTAACGAGCATTAACCCGTTTTATATCACCATTAGAAATAAACAACTTGTAATCTGCCCTGTTAGCAAGTTCTCTATTATGAGTTGCAAAAAT
>MDTC01151338.1_pt1 | contig 13337 bp, 1 predicted proteins | sample 811181 | NCBI WGS metagenome assembly MDTC01 (sample SAMN05326644, study PRJNA326480) | marine metagenome | isolation source: seawater | place: Pacific Ocean: North | collected 2011
CTAGATGGTGGAGTTTCACCTTGTCGTGCTCGCCATCCTGACGGCGTTCGCGTTCAGAATGCTCACGGTGGTGTTCACCATGGCCATGCTTCTTGGGATTACTGCCTCTTTCATGCCGTTCGCGATGTTCGTGTTCGCCATCGCGGGCGATTAGGGGAAAGCTAACTACCATTGCTGTTAGCAGGAAGGTCGGGATCCAGTATTTCATAGCGGGGAGTTTTCTGGGTTATAGTTTTGGGGATACAATCAAATCATTGCCTTAAGATAGGCCTTTGAGCAATAATTATTTATACACAATCTGGTTTGGCCTCAGGTAGTTTATATCTTGCAAGCGCTTAAATTACGGATAATGTTTAATCGTTTTCCCCTAAGCCCAAAATTGTTGTTTAATTTGATCCGTTATCTCCTGCTTATCCTTGCTGGGACCTCATACATTTACGGAGGCCTTTTGCACCGTTACAGTTTTGAAGGTACTGACTCCGAAGTAGTTGATTCGGTTGGAGGCAAGGACGGCTCGTTTCATGGTGGTGCCAAACTCAAGGGCACTGGCTACTTGGATTTGGACGGTGTTAATGACTTCGTTGAACTTCCTCCTGGTATCCTTGGTGAAACTGGTAGTGTTACCTTTGAGACTTGGACGATTTGGAAGGGACCCTCCAGTTCGAGTTGGCAGAATCTATTTCACTTTTCAGAGTCGGATCTCAAGTACCTTTACTTGACGCCTCGTACTGGAACGGGCACCAAGCACGTACGCTTTGGTATTTCATCTGGTGGTTCTGAAAAACGAGTTGATGGTCTCGATCAGCTCAAGGGAGATGGAAGCCAGGTCAATTATCTGGCACTCGTATACGATGGAGAGTTAGGCCAGATGAGCTTTTATCTAGATGGAGAATTTCAGAAAACTGCTTCTACAACAGTTGATCTTAAGGCAATCACTCCAGTAAATCGATGGCTGGGCAAGTCGGTCTACACTTGGGCTCCTAATTACAAGGGGCAAATCCATGAATTCCGTATCCACGATGGCGCTCTTTCGGCTGAAAAAATTAAGACTAGCTTTGAGTTCGGCCCTGACGAACTTCCCGGACCACGAATAAAGAGTTTCACTACTAGTCAGTCGATTGTGCGTTCAGGCGAAAAGGTGACCCTGACCTATGAATGCGAAGACCCTACTGCATCCCTGTCCTTGGAGCCAGGAAACCTACTGCTTACATCAGGGGCGGGGAGTGCGGCAGTTACCATTGAGGCCAGCACACGCTATGTCCTAAGAGCGGAGAATGGTGACGGTGTTCGTACTGAAGCCTTGGAAGTGATTGTCGATGACCGGCCTGAAATTCGTTCCTTCAAGGTGAACCCTGATACTGTTGGGGAGGGTCAGCCTGTTACACTTAGCTGGGATGTCGCGTATGCAGATTTAGTAAAAATTGATAATGGGGCGCCAGCTATCTCAGGAGAGCAGGGGAGTATACAGGTTGTGCCCACAACTAGTACCCGCTTCACCCTGACTGCACTTAATGCCGCTGGCCAGACATCTGCCTTCGTCCGTGTCTCAGTTCGCGGCACAAATGAAGTCGTTATAAATGAAATTCACTACGATTCAGATTCACCTACCACTCTTACCGAGTTCATTGAACTCTATAACCACGGACTGACCGATGTGGACCTCTCTGGCTGGAGGTTCTCGGCTGGACTTGATTATGTTTTCGATGAGGGTTCTACGCTGCCAAAGGGAAGCTATCTAATCCTTGCGCAAGACAGGGCGCACTTTTTTGCTAAGTTCAAAAAAAATCCTTTCGGCCAGTTTTCAAGCGGCCGGCTATCCAATGAAGGTGAGCGCATAACACTCCGTGACGCCGTTGGTAACAAAATCGACGAAGTGGAGTATAAGTCTGAGTTTCCTTGGCCAATTTCTCCTGCGGGTCGTGGACCCTCTATGGAGTTAATCAATCCCTCTTTAGACAATAACCTTGCGGGGAGTTGGCGCCCCTCCAGTCAGCCCACCCCGGGTGATCGCAATTCAGTCTACTCAGATAATGCTCCTCCGCAAATTCGCCAGGTTCGCCATTTGCCAAAGCAACCTAGGGACTACGAGCAAACTGTCATTCGAGCCAAGATCACAGATCCTGATCTAATTGATTCAGTCGAACTCCTCTATCAGGTCGTGAGTCCGGGACAGTACTTTGGGGCCTATCGGCCAAAGTCTTACAATGACATCTTAAATAAGCCCGACGACCCGCATTCTGCTAACTCCGCCTTCGAAGCTGCCGGAAGCTGGACCACCCTTCCAATGAAGTTGGATGCTGAGGTTGGTGAATCAATTTACACCGCGACTATTCCTTCACAAGTCAATCGTAGTCTTGTTCGTTATCGAATAAAAGCGATCGATCGAGAGGGTGCCTCGGTGCGCGTGCCCTATCCAGATGACCCTTCGCTAAACTTCGCTTATTTTGTTTACAACGGCGTTCCTGACTACGTTGCCTCTACACGCTCTGTGCATCCAGAGGGTGCAGGACACGTTTACCCCAGCTCCGTCATGACGAGTCTCCCAGTTTACCACCTTATTACTGGCTCTAGCGAATACACCCAGTGCTATGCTTATTCCGGCAACAAGATTCCGAAGAATAATAAGCCTTCTCGCAGTGCCTTCCACTGGTATGGGACGTTTGTCTACGAGGGCGTAGTTTACGACCATATTAAGTACCGCCTCCGTCAAGCCAACGACCGTTACAGCAATATCGCGGGTAAGCGAAGTATGCGTTTTCGTTTCAATCGAGGGCATCTATTGCAGGCCCGTAGTCTAAGTGGTAAAAAACTTCCCTACAAGGTTCGAACCATTAACACCGGCAAAATGTTCGACAACAAGGACGTCGGCAACTTCGGCCTCACAGAAACAATGAACTCCCTGCTTTGGAATATGACGGAAGTTCCTGCGCCCCATACGTGGTGGTTCCATTTTCGTGTTGTCAGTACTCAGCAAGAACAGTCCGATCAGTATCACGGTGACTTCCAAGGCTATCATCTGGTTTTCGAGAACTACGATCCTACCTTCATTAAGACACACCGCCTTCCAGATGGTAATCTTTACAAACTCAAAGACGGTATCTTTGATGGTAGCCTTCTAAAACGCCACCAAGGTTCACGCTCGGTCACTGATGATTCCGATTTTCAGAATATTCGCCGCAATCTTAGGCCTGAGCGCTCTGATGAATGGCTCAATAACAACGTTAATTATGACAAGGCCTATCGCTACCATACCGTCAATGAGGCGGTTCGTCACTTTGATGTTCAGCCACGAGACTCTCATTCCAAAAATCGTGCATGGTTCTTCGCGCCTCATCCCGAAAACCATCTTGGGAGGCTCTGGACTTTGCCTTGGGATTCTGATGCGAGTTGGGGGCCAAACTGGGGCAGTGGTATAGACTACTCACACAACGCTGCTATCATTGCCAATGGGGGGAAACCCGATTTTGTCCGTGATTACAGGAACTTTATCCGTGAGTTCCGAGACCTACTCTGGACGGAAGAGGTGATTAATCCACTTATGGATCGTCTTGCCGACAGAATTCGTGAATTCGTTCCCGCTGATAGAGATCGCTGGAAAGACGCCCCAGCAAGTGTTGGTCGCCAAGACTTTGGTTCTATGGAGTGGAAACTTCAGGACATGAAAAATTTTGCCTTTGTTGGCTGGTCAGGACAGGGCGGGCCTGATGTCCCTGCAGGTGGTCGCGCCAAGCGTCTTGATGATCTGGCACGTGATAGCGCAATACCTCGCACCCCTACTTTGACTTACTCAGGACCAGCTGGACAGCCTCTCGATAAAATCCAATTGAAGAGTACGGACTTTAGTGACCCTCAGGGCGATAACACTTTTGACGCGATCCAGTGGCGTATCGCTGAGTTTGCGCCCATGGAGGTTCCCGACCTAATCTCTGGAAATAAGCCGCGGATGGAATGGTTTCCAGATTGGGACTCCGGGTTTCTCGATACTTTTTCAGATACCATTCAAGTGCCAGCCCGAACTCTAGAGCAAGGTTCAACATACCGCGCAAGAGTCCGACACAAAGACAACACTGGTCGTTGGAGCCACTGGTCTGCTCCTGTAGAAATTATTCCCGGCGCGCCTGCCACCCTCTCTGAGCTCCAGCGCAACCTTGCTATCACAGAAATTCATTATGCACCGAGCGCTCCCACCGCGGCAGAGAATGCAGCTGGTTTCTCCAGCTCTGACTTTGAGTTTGTAGAGGTCAAGAACGTGGGTTCATCTGTGCTAGACCTATCAGATGTACGTTTCACGAAGGGCGTTGACTTTGACTTTGCACCTGGCACTCAGCTTCCCCCTGGAGGTATTCTACTTGTTTTGGGACATCAGACAGCCTTTGAATCTCGCTATGGCAATGGCCACCCTGTGGCTGGAGTCTTCACAGGCAATCTAGCAAATGGAGGTGAAAATATAAAGCTTACCTTAGGTCCTGGAACGGCTATCCACGAAGTGAACTATGACAACAAGTCTCCTTGGCCTGTGCAGGCTGGACACTCACTCGTTCTAGTGCCTCTGGCTCCCGGTACTACCCACGCAAATCCGGTATCTTGGAAGGCTTCCGGTGAGGCGGGTGGTACGCCGGGAATCGACGAAACCTTTGTTGTCTCTGACCCCAAAGTTAGGATCACCGAGTTCATGGCGATAAATAGCTCTTCCTACAAAGATAGCGCTGGAGGTTCACCAGATTGGGTGGAACTATTCAATCCAGCTGGCACTCCTGCAGATCTTTCTGGTTGGGCTCTAACGGATGACCCTCGTGAGCCTGCCCTCTGGAAGTTTCCTGAAAATACAGTTCTTGAGCCAGGTTCTCGCATCATCGTTTTCGCATCTGGTCGCGAAACCTTCCCTGCACAGGAACTTCATGCAAATTTTAAGCTTGGTGGCTCAAAGGGTGGTTTTCTAGCACTCACTAATCCTGCTGGAGATATGGTACAGATGTTTCACGACTATCCGGCTCAGAGGGAGGATTTTTCCTATGGTTTGAGTCAAGATGGAGACTCTATTCGCTTCTTCGAAACCCCTACACCATCGCAGGCCAACGGAGAAGGTATACTAGGCTTTGTCAAGGATACGAACTTCAGCCATGATAGAGGCTTTTATGATCGTCCCTTCGATCTAGTTATTCGGACTACAACTAAGGATGCGGAGATCTACTACACGACCGATGGCTCAAAGCCTTCATCTCAAAACGGTACACTTTACGATGGACCAATCACTATTTCTACAACCACTACACTCCGTGCTATTGCAGTTAAAAACGGATACATCCCCACAAATGTAGATACCCAAACATACCTATTCCCCGCCGACGTATTGAGACAGTCTAATACCCCTTCTGGATTTCCTACCAAGTGGAATGGGCATCCCGCAGACTACGAAATGGATCCAGAAGTGGTCAATGATCCACGTTGGAGTAAGGATATCTTAAACGATCTTCTTACCATCCCTTCCTTATCTCTCGTTCTCGATCGCGATGATATGTTCCACGCACAGAATGGTATCTATCCAAAGGGCGAAAGTGTAGAGAAGGCCACCTCTGTGGAGTTGATCCATCCCGACGGTAAAAAAGGCTTTCAAATTGATGGATCTGTTCAAATTGCTGGTGGTAGTAGCGTTAATCGCTGGAAGAGCGAGAAACTGTCTATGCGTCTAAAATTCACATCCGAGTATGGTCCTTCCAGTCTCAAACACCCTGTTTTTGGAGAGGATGCGGCACAAGAATTTGATACATTGGTAGTAGATGCACGTCTAAATAATGTTTGGTCCTATGGTGGTGGTGCTGATCCTGTAAACCAGCGAAGACGAGGCCAGTATCTTCGGGATCAATACGCTGCAGATCTTCAGCGGAAGCTTGGTGGCGTAGCTCCGCATGGGTTCAATATACACTTATACATCGACGGCTTGTATTGGGGCTTGCATACATTGCATGAACGTCCTGATGAAAACTTTGTTCATCAATACCGAGGTGGTAGTCCTGATGACTATCATGTCATGAAGCACCGAACTTCAACCGTTGTCCATGGCGACAAGTCCGCTTATCAGTCGCTTGTAAATACCGCCAATCAGAACCTTGCTGTCGAAGCTAACTACGAAAAAGTCCTTCAACTCCTCGAGCTTGAACCCTTCATCGAGTATATGTTGGTCAACTTCTACCTCGGTAATACTGACTGGGGACATCAAAACTGGTATGCTTCCACACACACAACGGATCTAGCCCGTAACTGGCGTTTTCACAGCTGGGATGCTGAGCACATAATGGAAAGCCTGAACCAAAACGCTGTCACTCGTAACAATAATGGTGGGCCTACTCGTATTCATCAGCAGTTGAAGGCTAATCTCGAATACAAAATGCTCTTTGCAGATCTTGCCTACAAGCACATGTATCATGATGGCATTCTCAGCCCTACCAATGCCGCGGCTCACTACCGATACAAGGCTTCGATTATTGAGCGTGCTGTCATTCCCGAATCTGCGCGCTGGGGAGACAACCAACGGTCGCAACCATACACGCAGATTGACTGGATCGCTGAGCGTAACAACCTTTTGAACAACTACTTTCCCAAGCGTCGTGACATTGTCGTTCAACAACTTCGAAATGACCTTGCCTACCCCTCCATCGATCCCCCTTCCTTCAGCCAAAGGGGAGGAGAAGTAGCTATGGACTATGCGCTTACTCTCTCTGCAGAAAAGGGAGACATTTACTACACAACAGATGGGTCGGACCCAAGGAACAAAGGGGGTTCCATCTCAGATACTGCTAGCCTTTATGATACTGGAATCCCCTTAAATGGACCCAGTACCCAAATATATGCTCGTGTTCGCCTTGGTTCGGAGTGGTCAGCTATTGATAGGGCCACTTTCATAGCCGAGCCAACCAAGCCCAGTCCAACTTCTCTCGCTATAACTGAAATTCTATACGACCCTATTGCCGCTAATGAAAACGAAATAGCTGCAGGTTTTGAGGATGCCGACTTTGAGTTCTTAGAAGTCCGCAATCTTCACAACACTCAACCTGTCAAGTTGGCCGGGCTCAGATTTACTGAAGGTATTGAATTTAGCTTCCCTTCAGAATTAGTTCTCGACCCTGGTTCTTACGCTGTACTAGTTGCCAACCGCCGAGCTTTTGAATCCAGGAATGGCTCGAAATCCACCATACTTGGAGAGTTTAAGGGCAAGCTCAGCAATGGTGGAGAGACTCTCCGGCTCATTACTTCAGAAGGATCTGTGGTGCAGAGTTTTCGTTATAATACCGGTAGTGAGTGGCCAGCGGGTGCCGATGGAGAAGGCAAATCTATTGTACTTCTCGATCCTGAGTCCCAACCAGATCCATCCGACCCCTCGAGTTGGAAAGCTAGTTCAGAGGTTGGTGGTAGTCCCGGAGAGCAGGAGTCTTCCACAGTTTCAGATGAGGATACGGATGGTCTTCCTGACGAATGGGAGACGAATTTTTTCGGCAATACAAACCAGTCGCACGATGGCGATTTTGACAAGGATGGTCTCCCAAACCTTCTTGAGTTTGCTTTCGGATCCAGTCCAATAAACCCTTCGGATAAGGTTTTACCTGAAGTCGGTCTTTCTGGAGATGGTTATGTTACCTTGACTTGGAGCAGTCCAGAATCAGCAGGTAATCTGATATTCAGCGTTGAAACTTCTGTCGATCTAAAGACTTGGATTAGCGGACAGACCACTTTAGTTGATTCCAACACTGCCAACGGGATAACTAAAACAACGGTACGTGATAACCAGTCTAATACAAATACAGGGGTTCGCTTTCTTCGCTTGGTAGTTACCAGCCAGTAAGAAGATTTTGGACTTACAGGTTAGTTGCTTGCTTCCTCATAGCTGTATTTCCCCTTGCGCACGTCCTGCGTAACCTTTACATTAAAGTTCTCCCCTAAACCGAAAACTCGGTGATGAGACGCGTTACCTGGCACATTCCCTTTTTGCTTGCTGGCGCCGCCCTTTTGAACGGCGGTGTTGTACATCGATATAGTTTTGACGGAGAAGGTAAGGGTGCGATTGATAGCATTGGTTCCAAAAACGGTTCCATTACAGGAGGTGCAACGTTAAAGGAAACGGGCTACCTAACCTTAGACGGGGTTAATGACCAAGTCGAACTGCCAGCGGGTCTAATTTCCAACCTTTCAAGCACCACTATTGAAGCCTGGGTCAATTGGAAGGGACCATCCACCTCGCAGTGGACAAATGTATTTCTTTTTGGCAACGGCTCAAGCCACTGGATGTACCTCTCTCCTAATGCCCAGAAAAAGGCGCGCTTTGCTATCGCAGGTGGAGGCGCCGAACGTAAGGCTTATGCCACCGCGCCAATTGCTGCTGATGGAGAAAGCATTACCCACCTTGCTGTGGTAATCGATGGAGGTACAGACTCTGCATACTTCTATATCAACGGTATTCAGAAGGGATCTGTTAAGCGTGTGCCGAGTCTCTCAACTTTCGAGGATACTGCCAACTTCATCGGCAAACCGCTTGCCCCAGGCTTCCCGACGTTCCACGGCGACATTCATGAAATCCGTATCCACGACAAACCACTTCAGCCCGAAAAAGTACAGAAGAGTATGCAATTCGGGCCAGACATGTTGTTAGGCCCCGTTATCAATCTTTTTCAAGTCGATAAAGAGGTGGTTAGGAGCAACGACGAAGTAGCATTCACTTGGAACGTCTCGCCTAATGCCACTGTGTCTATTGAGCCTTCTGTTTTGAATGAAGGCAGTAGTACAGGATCAATAAATGCACGTGTTGCAGAGTCCACTAGTTTCAACCTGATAGCTAGGGATGAAGATGGTACTCGCTCTAGCAAAATTATAGTTGTTGTAGATGATCGACCGATCATCAATGAGTTCTCTGCTGAAGTTGGTTCAATTCAGAAAGTTGGCGAAGAGTTTGAACTATCTTGGGATGTCTCCCACGCCGACTTTCTACAGGTTAAGCCAGATGTGTCGACCCTCTCTAGTGGAACAGGCAAGGTTAGTGTCCCACTATACGCAACTACGCTATACACACTCTTTGCTCGTAACCGACACGGTTCTACCTCTGCCAGTATTGAGGTGAAGATGCCCGAGACTGGTCCTCTCAGGATTTCTGAGTTTGTAGCTGATAATGATGAAGCTCATGCTGATGATTTCGAAGAATTTTCCGATTGGATCGAAGTGCTGAATACCTCAGACTCTGCGCAGGACTTATCCCGCTGGTCTCTCTCTGATTCAGACGAAAATCTAAAGAAGTGGACTTTTCCCACTGGCACGACCCTTGTCCCAAGCGCTCGAATAGTTATCTACGCCTCCGGTAAGAACATCAAGGGACCCGGAGGTAAACTTCATTCCAATTTCAAGCTCGATCCTGACAAGGGTGGCTTCCTCTCGCTTACCCGTGATGACGGTCTTGTTGGTTCCATTTTCTTTGATTATCCCCTCCAGCGAGAGAATGTCTCTTACGGTTATCTCGAGTCGGGAAAGCTTCCAAGCGGAGGAAAGAAAGGCGACCGAGCCTACTTCACCACTACGACTCCTGGTCAAGCAAACACCGATGGTTATATTTCCTATGTTAAGGATACCAAGTTTAGTCACGACCGTGGCTTTTATGAAAACCCTTTCACCTTGGAAATAACTACAAGCACTACTGGTGCCTTGATATACTACACATTAGATGGTTCTGAGCCTTCCGCATCCAACGGTATCAAATACACGAGCCCTTTTGTCGTTTCGACCACAAGCTGTGTTAGAGCGCGCGCCTACCTCGATGGTTACCATCCCACCGACATCGATACTCAGACATACGTTTTCCTTGCAGATGTGATTAGGCAATCTCCCTATGGCCAAGCACCATCTGGTTGGCCTGCATCCGGAGCTAATGGCCAGATGATGTCTTACGGTATGGATCCTGATATTGTGGGTAGCTTCAATTCTGTTTCTGAAGTCACAAACTCTCTTAAGGCCGTTTCTACTATGTCCATTGTCACTGACTTGGATAATCTTTTTGATGCTTCGAAAGGCATTTACGTCAATGCTGGTCGAAAGGGTATCAACTGGGAACGCCCAGCTTCTCTTGAGCTTATACATCCTGATGGCTCAAAGGGATTTCAGATCAACATGGGCTTGCGCATGCGTGGCGGTTACAGCCGTACGTCCCGAAATCCTAAGCATTCCTTTCGCATTTTCTTTCGTGGAGCTTATGGGCAAGGCCGCCTCAAGTACCCGCTCTTCGAAGACGAAGGCGCAGATCGTTTTGACAAGTTTGATTTCCGTACCTCACAAAACTATTCTTGGGCTTTTGGTGGGCCCAATAAAAACACTATGGTACGTGAAGTTTTTTCCCGAGATACTCAAGGTGCAATGGGCTGGCCTTACACCCGTAGTCGCTACTATCATATCTACTTGAATGGTGTATACTGGGGGATTTTTCAGACTCAGGAGCGAGTCGGGCCGAACTTTTGCTCAGATTATCTTGGGGGTGACCCCGAGGACTATGATGTCCTTAAGCAGGGGGACAACCGTGACATGTTTGCGAGCTCTGGAAGTCTCGATGACTACTACAAATTTTGGGAGCAGGCTAATGCAGGCTTTGCCACTGATGCGGCCTACTATAAAGCGCAGGGCCTTCAGCCTGATGGTGTAACTCCTAATCCCGACTTTCGTAAGTATCTGGATCCTGATAATCTTATCGATTACATGATCATCACCTACTGGACCGCAGACCGTGATGGTCCAGGTTCAAAGTACACCCGTCCTCGACCCAACAACTATTATTGCTTCTTTAATCGCAATAAGCCCGATGGCTTTAAGTTTATGGAGCATGACTCTGAGCATTCGCTTGGCGCCAATGTTGAGGATATGGTCAATCCGCTCCTAACTAACGATCCTCGCACTTTTAAACGGGAGTGGTTCAACGCTCATTGGCTCCACGAGAGGCTTACCGATAATAAGGAATATGTCGTTCGTTTCTACGACCGAGTCTACAAGCACCTTTACAATGATGGCGTTCTAACTGCAGCCAATAGCATCCAACGTCTTGATAAACGAGCTGCCCAAATTGATCAGGCAATTATCGCTGAATCTGCTCGCTGGGGAGACCAGAAGACACATCCTCCGAGAAACCGGAATAACTGGCTCTCCGATGTTCAAGCTGTTCGCAATTGGATAAATAATCGAGAATCCACTTTTCTTGGGCAGCTTAGAGGGCACAACTGGTATCCCGCTACTCAGCCTCCAAGCCTCAGCCGCAATGGCGGGGAGGTTCCTGCTCAATACAAGTTGTCTCTGTCTTCCAACCAAGGCACGATCTACTACACACTTGATGGAACTGATCCTAGAGCTAAAGGGGGAGCGCCTTCTTCTGCCGCCCAAAAATATTCAAGTGCTATAACTTTGAGCGGCCCTCGAGTTGTGGTGCGTTCCCGCGTTCTCAATGGCAACGAATGGAGCCCTTTGCGAGAAACACCTTTTCTTGTCGGCTCTCAACCTGCCACTGCTCAAAACCTCGCCATTACTGAAATCAACTACAACCCATCAGAACCTTCCTCTCAGGAACTGACTGCTGTGCCTGATATTGATGGCCAGGCTTTTGAATATTTGGAGCTTCAAAATCTGGGTTCTAAGGCGATAAGTCTTGGAGGAGTAAAGTTCGTTGATGGTGTTAACTTCACTTTTGGAGATCTTGAACTACAAGCCGGCAAAAATATTCTCATTGTAAAGAATCAGTCCGCATTTGAAGCCCGTTACGGTACTAGTCTTAACATCGCCGGAGAGTATGAAGGAAGTCTTCGAAATTCTGGAGAAACATTGGAACTTGTGGGTAGCTCTGGTGTACAAATCCGAAAATTCAGTTACGGAGATAGTGGTTCTTGGCCGGGCCGAGCCGATGGAAAAGGATCCTCGTTGGAGATCATTGATCCCAAAGCAGATGCTGATTCTGGTTCTAACTGGCGTAGTTCTAGTGAAGTTGGTGGTACTCCCGGAAATGAGGGTTCTGGTCCGGACAACCGCATCGTTATAAATGAAGTGCTCACCCATACGGACTTGCCACTGAAAGACTCCATTGAATTATTCAATACAACTAGCACTTCCATCAACATCAGCGGTTGGTTCCTGAGTGACAGTGATACTGACTTCCGAAAATTTAAGATACCATCTGGTTCCGTATTACCTGCTAGTGGTTACCTTGTCCTTACTGAAGACCAGTTTAATCCAGATCCAGAAAATCCTCTGGCGGATGGCTTTGCGCTCAGTAGTTCAAAAGGGGACCATGTATGGCTCATGCAATCGGATGCTGACGGCAATCTCCAGCGCTATGTTGATCACGTTGATTTTCCCGCAGCAGCCAACGGCGAATCTTTTGGACGTTGGCCAAATGGCACAGGCAAACTAGTCCCAATGGCAACTCGTTCTCTAGGGCAGGCAAATTCAGGTCCGCGTGTTGGTCCTCTTGTCATCACGGAAATTCAATACAATCCTCATACTGGTGTGAATGCAGAGGAATTCATTGAAATTGCTAATCCAACTAATGAAGCAGTGCCACTTGCTAACTGGAAATTACGTGGTGGAGTTGATTTTGACTTTCCAGCGTGGGCAATCCTACCTGCTGGTGGACTAGCCGTTCTCGTTGGTTTCGACAGCGACGATCCCTACAAGGCTGCTGATTTTAAGGACGCCTACGATATCAAGAAACCCATCACTCTCCTTGGCCCTTGGACGGGTGGTAATCTGGAGAACGGCGGCCAGTCAATTCGGCTTCTTCGCCCAGACAGCCTTCAGGAACCAGAAGGCAAAAAATCATTTTACCCCGCGATTACTGAGGATTCCGTAGAGTATGACGATCTCGCTCCTTGGCCGCCTTCTGCTGACGGCAACGGATCTTCGCTGAACAGAAAATCTACCTCTCTCTGGGCGCAAGATCCTGCTAACTGGGAAGCACTAGTTCCATCCCCCGGTGCTTATCCCGGCCTAGGTGGCGGTGACTCTGATTCAGATGGCATGCCAGATGATTGGGAACAACTTTACTTCGGCAATGCTGATCAGCTTGCCACTGCTGATTTCGATAACGATGGTCTCGCGAACCTACTTGAATATGCCCTTGGTTCCAATCCGGCAAACCCCGCCTCCGCTAACCTTCCTTCTACCGGCATTGACGCGGGTCAGTACCTTACAGTGACATACCGTAAGCTTGCAGATGCAGGCCCGCTAACCTACACCATCGAAGTTGCTGATCAACTGGGTGATTGGCACTCTGGTAATGGTACAACTGAAATCCTCACTTCCGTTAATGAAGGTGATTACAATATAATTAC
>MDTC01172880.1_pt1 | contig 13335 bp, 10 predicted proteins | sample 811181 | NCBI WGS metagenome assembly MDTC01 (sample SAMN05326644, study PRJNA326480) | marine metagenome | isolation source: seawater | place: Pacific Ocean: North | collected 2011
GTCTTGCCCGTGCCCGGCCCGCCGGTGACCACGACCACACCGCCGCCCAGCGCCTGCCGCACCGCCTCGCGCTGCTCCTCGCCCAGGCTGACCCCCTCGAGGCGCTCGGCGCGGGCGATCTCGTCGTCCGCGGACAGGGGGATCTCCGCCGACTCCACCCGCGCGGCGAGCTGCTCGGCGACCTCCACCTCGGCGTACCAGAGCTCGGGACCGTAGATGCGGTCCGCCGGGTGGGGCGGCGGCAAGGCCATCGGGTCGTCGCCACCCTCGGCAGGCTCGATGATCGCGCGGCGATCCTGACTGGCCGAGTCGATGGCGGCGTCGAGCCCGTCGGTCGGCACGCCCAGCGCCGCCACCGCCGCGGTCAGCTCGGCCCGGGGCAGGAAGGCGTGACCATCGGAGGTGGCGCGTTGGAGCGCGAAGATCGCCGCGGCACGCACCCGCTCCGGCGCGTCGGCGGGCAGGCCCTGCTCCCGGGCGATGGCGTCGGCGGTGCGAAAGCCCACCCCGGCGATCTCCTCGGCCAGGCGGTAGGGCTCGCGGGCGACCACCGCCGCCGCACGCTCGCCGTAGCGCTCCCGGATCCGCTGCACGACCCGCGGGGCGAGCCCGAGCCCACGCAGGCGGATGGCCAGGGCCGCCCCCTCGGCGTCGGACTCCCAGCGACTCTGGATCGCCTCGACCTTGGCCTCGCCGAGACCCTTCACCTCGAGCAGGCGCTCGGGGCTGTCGGCGATCACCTGCAGGGCACTCACCCCGAACGCCGCGACAATGCGCCGCGCTGTGGCGCGTCCAACGCCAGGAATCCCCGCCTGCGCCAGGTAGAGCTCGAGCCCCTCCAAGGTACGAGGCAGGCCCTGCAGGAAGCCGCTGGCCCGGAACTGGCGACCGTGCACCGGGTGGGACTCCCAGGTGCCCTCCAGCGCGACAAAGGTGTCGGTCTCGGCCTCGTCTGCGAGCAGGGCGAGCTGCCCCACCGCGGTCACCTCCCCCACCGAGGTCTTCAGCCGCACGACGGCGTAGCCCCCGTCATCCGCCGCCCAGACCACCCGGGCCAGTCGTCCTTCCAGCCACGCCGCCTCTCCCGACTCGTCCGCCTGGGTCACTCGGCGACCTCCAGGGGCGCGGCGACGATCCGCTCACCATCGTCGTCGTCATCCGGCACCGCCGTGACCAGCGGCGAGACCGACGGGGTGCCGGTGTCCAGGTGCACGCCCGCCAGCTGCAGGTGGCCCGGCGGCGAGACCAGGCCCGCGCTCATCAGGATCTTGAAGCCCTGCTCCACGGTCATCTCGGTGACGATGACCTGATCCTCCGGCATCATCGCGAAGAATCCCGTGGTCGGGTTGGGGGTCGTGGGGAGGAAGACGTTGACCATGCGCTGCTGGCCCTCGATCTGGACCCAGGCGCTGCCGTTGAGGAAGCCCACCGAGTAGATGCCCGGCCGCGGCCACTCGACCAGCACCACCTTCTCGAAGGCGTTGCCGTCGCGCTTCAGCACCAGCTCCAGCAGCTCCTTGACCGCGACGTAGATGGAGCTGGCGATGGGCACCCGGGTCAGCGCCCACTCGTACAGGGCGATCAGGCGTCCGCCCACGTAGCTGCGGGCGAGGATGCCGACGATGAACAGGGTCAGCACGGCGACGACGATGCCGAGGCCCTGGGGCAGGCCCGCCTCGTTGACCGGCAGGAAGGCGTAGAAGCCCTGCAGCCAGGTGAACCACGTGGCCGGCAGCAGCCTCGGCACGAAGCTGATGACCCCGTCGACGAACGCCACCAGGGTCACGATCACCCAGATGGTGACCGCGAGCGGTAGCGTGACCAGCAGTCCGGCCAGAAAGACCGTGCGAATGCGCTGCAGCAGGCTCTTGAGCATGGCGAGTGGGGTACCACGATGACCCCTGCAGGGGTAGGGCTGCCCCGTCCCCGGCATTCCTGGAGCGTTCGTGCCGTCCGAAGCCCCCCTGGTCCTCCGCACCCTCACCGAGTCCGACTTCGACGCCCTCATCGAGCTCGGCCGAGCGTGCTTCCCCACGATGGCGCCGTGGACCCACGAGGAGCTGGCCTCGCAGATCGCCAACTTCCCAGAGGGTCAGCTGCTCATCGAGCTCGACGGGCGCATCGTCGCGCACGCGGCCAGCGTGGTGCTGGACGCCGACGAGTACGAGGACTGGCACGACTGGAAGACCCTGTCCGACGACGGCCGGCTGACCAACCACGACCCCGACGGCGACACCCTCTACTGCGTAGAAATTCAGGTTCATCCAGAGTTTCGAGGTCGACGCATGGCCCGCCGGCTCTACGAGGCGCGCAAGGACCTGTGCCGCCGCATGAACCTGCGCCGCATGGCGCTCGGCGGGCGGATCCCCGGCTTCGTCGACCACCAGGACGAGATGACCGCCCGGGAGTACGTCGACGCGGTGCTCGAGAAGCGGCTGTTCGACCCGGTGCTGACCACCCAGGTCGCCAATGGCTTCGTGCTGGAAGCGATCATCCCGGACTACCTCCCCAGCGACGAGGACTCCGCGGGCTACGCCACCAGCCTGGTCTGGAACAACCTGGACTTCGTTCCCGACCGCGCTCGACGCCGCCAGCGACGGGCCGTGCAGCGCATGCGTGCCGGCCTGGTCCAGTGGTCCATGGCCCCGGTCGACAGCTGGGAGGACTTCTGCCGCCGGGTGCGCTTCTGCGTGGCCGTCGCCGCCGACCGCAAGGCCGATCTGCTCGTCTTCCCCGAGCTCTTCAGCCTGTGCCTGCTCTCTCTCGTCGACGACGACCTGCGCGCCGAGGAGTCCGTCCGCGCCCTGACCCGCTTCGCCGAGCCCATCGAGGCGCTCATGCGCGACCTCGCCATGCAGTACGCGGTCAACCTCGTCGGCGGCAGCCACCTCAAGCTCTACGAGGACGGCAGCCTGCGCAACGTGGCCAACGTGTGCCACCGCGACGGCCGGGTGGAGCACCAGGAGAAGCTGCACATCACCCCCGACGAGACTCGCAACTGGGGCGTTCGCGGCGGAGATGCGCTCCGTCCGTTCGATCTCGACTGCGGACGGATCGGCGTCCTGATCTGCTACGACGTCGAGTTCCCCGAGCTCCCCCGCCTGCTCACCGAGCAGCGCATCAAGGTGCTCGCCGTGCCCTACCAGACCACCGATCGCCACGGCCACGTCCGCGTCAGCGTCTGCGCCCGGGCCCGCGCCATCGAGAACCACCTCTTCGTCGTGACCGCAGGCTGCGTGGGCAACCTGACCGACTTCAACAACGCCGACGTGCACGTCGCCAGCAGCGCGCTGTACACCCCGGCCGACGTGCAGTTCCCCATGGACGGGGTCGCGGTCGAGGCGCGGGACAACCAGGAGACCGTGCTGGTCCACGAGATCGACCTCGAGCAGGCCCGGCGGCAGCGCCGCGACGGCACCGTCCACAACTGGGAGGATCGCCGGACCGACCTGTGCCGCGTGCAGTGGCTCGGGCAGACGCGATAGGCGGGCGCCATGCGCACCCTCCCCCTCGTCGCCCTCGCCTGCCTGCTGACCGGATGCCTGGTGCAGCCCCCTCCCAAGGACGCCGGCGACGGCGGATCGAAGGCCGACAAGACGGCCTCGGCCGCCGAGAAGCCGGACCCGAAGGCCAAGGAGCCCGAGCCCGCACCGGAGCGGCTGATGCCCCCTCCACCCCCGGAGGGCCTGAAGGGCATCGACCTCGTCGGCCACGGGCTGCGCGTCACCATGTATCCCCCTTTCCAGATCTCCCTGGCGGACGACTTCGTGCCCGAGTTCGCGGAGAAGGGTGCGACCAACGGCCTCATCCTGTCGTGGTGGAACGCGAGCGACCCCAAGGCGGGCGGACCGATGGGCACGGTCGGCCTGTACAACGCCGGCGCGGCGGTCCATCCCGTGCCCGAGGGCGACCCGACGATCCAGGAGATCGAGCTGGCCTGGCCCGACGGCAAGAAGGGCGTGGCCTACCGCCTCGGCGAGACCGGCTCGTACGTCCTGCTTCCGCCCGAGCTCCTGGGGTCGGGCGGCATGCTGACCGTCGCCCCCGGCCCGTCCGATCCGGTGTGGGCCATGGAGGTCGACGGCGTGCGCACCGAGCTCGTGCCCAAGCGCATCGTGCACAGCGCCGACCCCGCCGAGGGGCCCGGCTTCGTCATCGACGGCAACCCCCACAAGCCCTGGGGCCCGTGGCTGGACGAGAAGTAGCGGCGCTCAAGCCCTCCCGGTTCCGCACCGATCCTCCGATCGAGGCGCTACCCGGATGGCAGGCAGCACGATCGAGCAACAGATCAAGGCGGAGGATCGCAGGATCGACCGTGTCGGCCTGCTGATCGGTGCGCTCAGCTGGCTCGCGTTCTGGCCCCTGCTCGCGATGGTGGTGCCAGACGGGGTCGACGGCCTGGCCTTCCGTCTGCCCCCCATCCTGGCCCTGGTCGCGGGTGCCGTGCTCCACGCCGTGCTGCGCCGCCATGGCCTGCAGCAGCTGGTCACGACCCTGGCCCTCGTGGTCGCCAACGCAGCGGTGTTCGCGCTGGTCGCGGCCAACGACTTCGACGCGATCTACGTCTTCATCGCCGTCGTACACGCCGTGTCCTCGGCCTCGATCGTGCGGGCCCCGGCCCAGAACGTGACGTTGCTCGCCAGCAATGTGACATTCGCACTGATCGCGGGGCTGGTCTCGGCCGACGCCGCCATGCCGCCCGTCGTGGTGGCGGCGACGATAGCACTCCTCGATCTCTCCAACACGATCAACCGCTACCGCATGGCCTCCCGCGCCGCGAAGGCCATCGAGCGGGGACGCCTGCTGGACCGCTTCTTCGACCACACCAGCGACGGGCTGCTGCTGGTGGGCGCCCACGGAAGGGTGGTGCGCTCGAACCCCGCCGCGGCCGCATTGCTCGGCGCCGATCCCGACGGTCGCGCCATCGCCTCGATGCTCGGTCCGGGAGCGCCCGAGATCGCCGGACGATCCCACTGGCAGGGGCTCGTCACCCTGCCCGGAGGCGACGACGACCCCACGCGAAACGCGGATGCCGTGATCGACCACGATCCCGATCTGGACTTGCACGTCGTGCGTCTCGCCGACGCGACCGACCGCCTGCGCACCGAGGCCAGGCTGCGCGAGGCCCGCGACGAGGCCGAGGCCGGAGCCCGCGCCCGGGACGCCTTCATGGCCCTGGTCAGCCACGAGCTGCGGACCCCGCTCCACGGGGTGCTGGGATCGCTCCACCTCATCGACGAAGGCGAACCCTACGAGGCCGTCGCCGAGCCCCTGCGCAGCAGCGCCCTGCGCCTTCAGTCCCGCCTCGACGCCGTGCTCGCCTTCAGTGCGGCCACCGCGGACGCCCACACCCTGCTGGCCCGGTCCTCCGACGTCCGCGCCGAGCTCATCGGCGCGGTCGGAGCCTGGAAGGGCGCGCTGGATGTGCGCCTGACCTGCGATCCCCAGGTGCCTGCCCGCCTCATCGCCCCGATGGAGCGCCTGTCGACCATCCTCTCCCAGCTCCTCGACAACGTGCACGAGCACGCGCCTGGGGCCCGCGCGACGGTGCACGCCCACCTGTCCGAGCCCGAGCGGCTGCGCATCGAGATCTGCGACGATGGACCGGGCATGTCCGCCGACGAGATCGCCCTCGCCTGCGCGCCCTTCGCCCTGTCCGACGTGCGGCGGCGGACCGCGGGTGGGCTCGGGCTCGGGCTTGCGCTCAGCACCACCCTGGCCCGCCAGATCGGCGGCGAGCTCACGGTCACGGCGAGCGCGGGAGGCGGCACCCGGGTCGTCGTCGATCTGCCGTGCGCCAGCGCGCCGAGCCGGCACCGGTGCCCCACGCAGCGCACCCCGGCCGAGACCCGGATCCTCATCGTGGAGGACGACCCGACCAACCGCATGATCCTGCGAGCCATGCTCCGCCGGCTCGGCTGCGCCGTGGACGAAGCGGTCGACGGAGAAGACGGCGTGGCCCGGGTCCGCGAGCAGCCCTACCACCTGGTGCTCATGGACCTGCACATGCCGCGCTTGACGGGCTGGGAGGCCTGCGCGCGCATGGGGGAGCTGCTCGATGCGCCACCTCCCGTGGTGGCCGTCACCGCCAGCGTCGCCGCTGACGATCACCGGGCCGCACTGGACGCGGGCATGGTCGCGCTCCTGCCGAAGCCGGTGCCGATCGAGGCCCTGCGCGCGGTCATCGAGCACCTCGCCGGCGTCAGGTGGCCTGACCAACAAGCAGCCTAGAATCTGCCGTCCTGGCGAACCCACGCCGAGATGGGGTGGGACGGTCGCGCGCGGGTGAAGCGGCGCAGGTCGTCGGCGGTGTCGAGGTCGGGCAGGGGGTCGAGCTCGTGCAGCTCGAGGCCGTCGGCGGCGAGGCGCGCGCGGGTCTGGGCGGCGACCGCGTCCGTGCTCCAGCGGATGTCCTGGAACACCGTGGGCGATGGGCGGCGCAGGCCGAGCAGGTAGTACCCGCCATCGGTCGCCGGTCCGAGCACGGCGTCCCGGGCATCGAGTGCGGTGAGCGCCTGGCGGATGCGCGCCGCGTCGAGTCCCGGCGTGTCGGTCGCCGTGACGACCACCTTGCGGGCCCCCTCGCCAAAGGCGAGCGCGAAGGCGTGCTCCAGGCGCGTGGTCAGATCGCCCGCGGGCTGGGGCAGCAGGCGGAAGCCGGGCCCGACGAACCGCCCCATCGCCTCCACATCGGCTGCGTCGGCGACGTGCACCGTGCGCGCCGCCTCCACCTCGCGCAGCGCGTCGAGCACGAGTCCGGCGCAGCGCGCATACAGGTCGCGGGCGAAGGCATCCGAGGTGCCCGCTGCGAGGCGGGTCTTCACCCTGCCGGCCACCGGGAGGCGGGCGAAGAGGAGCAGGTGGTCGTCGTGCACGGGCGCTTCGGGGGTGGGCGGGCGGGGTAACTCACCCGGCGGCAGGCTCGGCATCGCGGACCGGGCCGAGCCACTCGAACACCCAGGTGCCCAGGGGCAGGATCGGCGCGAGCAGGCCGCCGGCGATGACCGTCCACGACCACCCGAGGCTCCGCGAGGCGGTGAGCAGCGCCTGCAGGTAGAGCAGGAAGAGCGCCCCGTGGCCGAAGGCGAGCGCGCCAGTGCCGTGGTCGACGGAGAAGCCGGTGATGGCGCGGACCGGCATGAGCGCGAGCATCAGCACCAGCGACGCGCCCTCGAGTCGCGCAATCACGAGGAACCAACGCCTGATCCGCGCGGATGCGGCCGGATCGGGGAGCGGCTGCTCGGCGGGGAACGCGGCGGTGATGGCGGCCGCGCCGACCAGGGCGACGCCGACGCCCCCGAGCGACAGCCACCAGGGGGCGTCCCGGGCGACCATGACCACCGCGGCGACGAGCATCCCGGCGGGGGCGAGCCAGCGGGAGACGAAGCTCGGGGAGGGCTTGACCGCCGACAGGGCGGCCCCGTGCAGGCCGGCGAGGCTGGCGGCGAGGGCGATCAGCACGAAGGGATCGGTCAGGGAGCGACCGGACAGCTTCATGAGCAGGTAGCCAGCGAGCCAGGTCAGCCCGAGGGCGGGGGTCACGATCGCGGTCAGGGCGACCACCCGATCGGCCTGGCGGCCCCGCACGGCGGTGACGCCGACCCCGGCGGCGAGGGCGACGAGCGCCACGAACTTGACGATCCGAACGATGATCCAGAGGGTCACGCGACCTCCGATGTGAGCGTGCAGGACGAGACCGTACGGTCGCCGCCCTCCCATCGAAAGTGGCACGAATGACAATGTCCGATGGATTCATGCCAGACTGCCGCCCCGACTCCGAGGTCCCCATGCACCGCGTTGCCGTCCTGGTCCTGCCCGAGGTCGTGCCGTACGACCTCGCGATCCCGGTCGAGGTGTTCTCCCGGGCGCGAGATCCCAAGAACAAGCCCGCCTATCGTGTCCGGGTCTGCGGTCCGATCCCGCGGGTGCGGGCGACCGGCTTCGACGTCGTGCTGGACCACGGCCTGGGCGCCGTGTCGGACGCGGACACCGTCTTCGTACCGGGGGTGCAGGACCCGTTCCGCCCGCTCCCCGACGGCGTCGGCGCCGCTCTTCGCGCCGCGGTGACGGCAGGCGCGCGGGTCGCGAGCATCTGCTCCGGCGCGTTCGTGCTGGCCGCCGCGGGGGTGCTCGACGGCCGCCGTGCCACGACCCACTGGCTCGGCGCCGGCGCGCTGGCGGCCCGCCATCCCCGGATCGACGTCGATCCGGACGTGCTCTTCTTGGAGGACGGCGGGGTGTGGACCAGCGCGGGGGCCTCCGCCGGCATGGACCTCTGCCTGCACCTCGTGCGACTCGACCTCGGTGCTGCCGAGGCCGCCCGCGGCGCCCGGATGGCGGTGCATCCCCCAGCGCGGGAGGGTGGCCAGGCCCAGTACATCGAGCCCCCGCCCCTTCCCGGCGACTCCGGCTCGCTCCAGCCGGCGCTGTCCTGGGCCGAGTCCCACCTCGACAGGCCCCTGCAGGTCGACGATCTCGCCCGGCGCGCCGGCATGTCACAGCGCACCTTCAACCGCCGCTTTCGCGAACAGGTCGGCACCACGCCGGCCCGCTGGATCGCCGGACGCCGGGTCCGCCGGGCCCAGGAGCTGCTGGAGCAGACCGATCTGCCGGTCGAGCGCGTGGCCGAGGCCGTCGGATTCGGCTCCGGCGCCACCCTGCGCCAGCGCTTCGGCGCGGTCGTCGGGACCTCCCCCCAGCGCTACCGCGCGGCCTCTCGAACCGACCAACGCCGGCCTGCGCGCTCCCTTCGGGCGGCGTACACCGGGTCGGCACCCCACTCCCGAGCAGGTCTCCCATGGTCCTGTCCACGTTCCTCTTCGCGACCCTCGCCTTCGCCGAGCCTGCGCCCGCCGATCCCGGCGACCAGGCCATCGAGGCCGCCCTCGAGGGGGTCTACCAGCAGATCCCCGGCATGGAGGACCTCGATGCCGAGGTCAGCCACGGCGTCGTGCGCCTGTCCGGCACGGTGCTCGAGTCCGCCAGCCGCGACGACGCCGTGTCCATCGCCAAAGGCTGGGACGGGGTGGTCCACGTGGTCGACGACGTCGACCTCAACACCAGCGTCAGCGACCGCCTCGCGCCGACCCTGCAGGCCAGCCAGGATCGCCTGAACGGGCTGGTCGCGCGGCTTCCCCTGCTGGTGATCGCCATCTCCATCGTCGCGCTGGGCTGGATCGTCGCCAACGCGGTCCGACGGGCGAAGAGCCTGTTCGCCCGGGTCAGCGATCGCCCGCTGGTGCGCAACACCGTCGCCAACCTCGTCCGCATCGGCATTGTCGGCGCGGCGATCCTGGTAGCACTCCAGCTGCTCGACGCGACGGCGCTGGTCGGCGCGATCCTGGGCACCGCCGGCGTGTTCGGACTCGCGGTGGGCTTCGCCTTCCAGGACATCGTCGAGAACTACCTCGCCGGCATCCTGCTCTCGGTCCAGCAGCCCTTCTCCAAGGACGACTCGGTCGAGATCAACGGCATCAGCGGGGTCGTGGTCAAGCTGACCTCCCGCAACACCCTCATCCTCACCTTCGACGGAAACCACGCCTACATCCCCAACGCTACGGTGTTCAAGGGTCAGGTGCTCAACTTCAGCCGCAACCCCCACCGGCGCTTCCAGTTCGACGTCGGCGTGGGCGTCGAGGAGGACCTGGCCGAGGTCATCGAGACCGGGGTGCGCACCCTGCGCGAGCTTCAGGGGGTCGTGCACGAGCCCTCCCCGTCCCTCCAGGTCAGCCAGCTCGGCGACAGCAGCGTCATCGTCACGGTCTACGGCTGGGTCGACCAGCGCAGCTTCAGCTTCCAGGCGGTGCGCACCGAGGCCATCCGCCGGATCAAGGAGGCCTTCGACGACCGCGGCTACGACCTCCCCGAGCCGATCTACCGGGTCAACATCCAGCAGCCGGCGGCCCGGCCGGAGCGCCGCGATCACTCCGCGCGCACCCAGGCGCCGGCGGTCGACCTCTCGCCGAACACCGACGTGCTGCGCCAGGCCCAGGCCCAGCGGACCGACGAGGACGGCCAGGACCTGCTCGCGGACGGGGACGGCACGCCGAGGCCCGGCTGATCGGACGGCTTGTACCGGGCGGGGCAGACCCGCACGGTCAGTCGAAGAACTCGGCCACGAAGCGACCGGCTCCCTCCACGCCCTCCTTGGCCAGGTCCTTCACCTCGTCCACTTCCTCGAACAGCCCCTCCTTCAGATCGGTTGCCGCCTCCCCGAGGCGCGAACCCTCCCGAAGCAGCATGACCGTCTGGTCCTCCATCAGCTGGACCAGGGTGTGCGTGGGCACGAGGTGCTCGATGTGGTTGTCCCAGTCCTGCCCGCCGGTGGCCTTGTAGATGTTCTTGCTGGTCAGGTCCTGGATGTTGTCGTGGTGCTCGGTCGGACGGAACGGGAGCTCCTTGCCCGGGTCACTCGCCGCCTCCCGCTCCAGGTCCTGCAGCAGCTCCTGCCAGAGCTCGAAGCCAGACGCCTGTCCGGAGAGCGGGCCGAGCATCTCGAGCTTGTGGTCGATCGCGTCGATTCCGGTCTTCATCCGACCGATCTCGCTCATGATCCCGGCGGCGTCCTGGCGCTCCGGCGTCGCGTACATGTAGCCAGGGCCGGCGTCATGCACGCGCTGCAGGTAGCCGAAGGAGTCGTGGGCCTCGCCGTGCAGGCTGCTCACCGAGCCCTTGTCCGCGCTGTAGGACTCGTTCCCGGGCCCGACGAGCCCTCCGGTCGGGGACAGCAGGGCACCGAACACGGGATCGACGCCGAGCACGTCCCCCACGTACTTGCCAAACCGGAGCTGCTGGGTGCTGCCCCAGTGCTGGGCGTGCTTGTCGTTGAGCGAGACGTAGGCCTCGCGCGTGTTCGCCCGTGCCAGGAGCTTGGCGTAGGCCTGGTAGTCAGCGGACAGTCGGGCGACGTGGGGCGTCGGGTCCCCGCCCGGGCCCGCGACCAGCCGGGCGAGGGAGAGGATCGCCTGGTCACCCGCCGCGGAGCCGGGCGAGCTCTCCGCCAGCGCGCGCATGATGTCGCCCAGGCCCTTCGTGTCCTGTCCGGCGTACTCCATCGTCGCCACATCCTTGAAGTACCCGCGACGATCCTCGTCGAGGGGCTGACGGTGCGGGTACTCCATGGTCATGCCCGTCGCGAAGGGCGAGGCTTCGACCGCGAGGGCACCCGCGCGCAGGCTGTTGCTCCCGAAGTCCTGCGGCCCCTCCGAGGCCGACAGTCCCCGGGTCGGTGTCGCCCGCGGGCTGCGCTGCTGGGGGGAACGGGCCGATCGCATGGAGCCTCCGACGTGACGGCCGCACAGGGCGGTCGTCATGGAGGTATGGAGCCGCCGTGAAACCACCGTGATCGCCGGCTGTCACGTGACAGGTGGCCTTCGCAGCCCTCAATGGGCGGCGCCGCGCATGCGCCCTGCCCTGCGGCCCATTATCCGCGGCCGCCGGAGGTGAGCGTGACCGACCTGGACGACCTCGAGTACACCCCGCGCAAGCCGTGGTGGATCCTCGCCGTGGTCGCAGTCGTCGTGATTGTCGGTGCGGGCGGGCTCGCCGCGGCGTTCGTACTTCAAGGGCCGACGGCGCGTCCGGCGCGGGTGCTGGTCGCCGTCGAGCTGCAGCTGCAGGACGGCACCCGGGTCGGCTGGTGGCAGGGCGGCGAGGGTGCCGCGAACGTCTCCGCCGACCTGCAGGATCGCTACTTCGAGGATCTCGAGAAGCTGGGCTTCGACGTCGTCTCCCGGGCGACCGAGGGGCTGGGCGCGGAGCTGGATGCGGCCCGGTCCGACGCGGCTCGGGCCCAGGTGGCGCTGGCCCACGAGGCCGCCTGGTACGTGCCGGTCGTGCTGGAGGTGCAGAGCATCACGCCGATCGGTGCGAGCGGGGCGCACGTGGAGGTGGTGGCCCAGCCGCGCCTGCGCGTGATCCCCACCCTGGGTGGCGACGGGCCGGTCGACGTGCCCGAGCCCCTGCGCCTGCGCGCGGTCGGCCGGAACGAGCTGGCGGCGGTCCGCCGGATGGAGGGTGACCTCGTGTCCTGGAGCGCCCCGCCCCTCATCGCCACCCTGGTGGCGCAGCCCGGGTTGGCCCGCCTGCGCGACAACGACGGGCTGGAGCTGGAGGACGCGGCGGCGGCGTCCGCCCTGAAGCCGGCGTTCGACCACCTGAAGTACCGGGAGGCGGCGCTGGCGAACCTGGAGGAGCGCGCCAGCCTGGCGGCGGAGGTGGAGGCGGCCTCGGGCCTGCCCGCGGACGCGCGGATCAGCCCCTGGCACGGCTGGACCGCCCCACTCGGCTTCGGCCCCGACGGCACCGTGGTGGTCAAGGACGCCCAGCTGCGGATCGACGTGCCGCTGGGCAGCCACAAGCTCGAGGTCGAGGAGGTGCACGAGACGGTGGTCAAGCTCGCCCCGGACGGCTCTGCTCGCGAGCGTCTGCTCGACGAGTACAACTTCTACTCTCACCCCCACGTCAGCCGGGACGGCAGCACCCTGGTCGCCATCGCCGAGCAGCGCAGCATGGCCATGGCCGTGGTCCTGGTCGACCTCGCGACCGGCGACGTCCAGCGCCCCTACCTGTCCGAGGAGAGCGATCTGTCCGGTCCCAAGCTGTCCCACGACGGCGGGCGGCTGTTCTTCTGGAGCAAGCCCTGCCGGGACTGCCCCCCGGTGGGTCAGGTCCTCGACCGGGGCGCCACCGAGCCCGTCGAGGTCGTACACATCGACGGCCGCACCCTGACCTGGCCCGCGTGGTCCCCCGACGCGGGCACGCTCTACTTCGGCGCGACCGACCCCGACGGCCGCCCCTCCGTGCTGGCCGTGAGCGTGCCCGGCGGCGAGGAGAGCACGGTCGTCGACGGCCGTGGCCTGTCCACCATCCGCGACGTGTGGACCCTGCCCGACGGCGATCTGGTCGTGAGTGCGCGCACCGCCGACTACGAGTCCCAGCTGCTGCGGGTGGACCTGCAGACCGGCGAGCGGGAGGTCGTGCACCAAGGCCCGCACGACAGCGTGGTCGTCGCCCCCGACGGCTCGCACCTGGCCGCCGAGCTCCGCGGCCTGAACGGCTGGGACATCCACGTGATCGACCTGGCCGACGGCACCGTGACCCAGGTGACCCGCGGCGACATGAACGAGCAGGTCGTCAGCTTCACCGCCGACGGCCAGCAGGTCATCTTCTACGTCGAGCACTACGAGAAGGAGTCGAAGGGGCGCTATCTGACGGCGTATGTGGTGGGGATCGGGGGCTGAGCCGGATCCGGGCGCCCTAGGTCGCACACGTCGGGCAGCGCACCAGGATCGGCAGCCGGGCGTGCTGGATCAGCTTGTCGGCGACGCTGCCGAA
>MDTC01053431.1_pt1 | contig 13334 bp, 1 predicted proteins | sample 811181 | NCBI WGS metagenome assembly MDTC01 (sample SAMN05326644, study PRJNA326480) | marine metagenome | isolation source: seawater | place: Pacific Ocean: North | collected 2011
ATTACAATTGATGAAGCTGTTAAGAAATTAGATTCAACAATTGCTAAAAAGCGTGAAGAGATTGCTACTAAAAAATATGAGTCTGAAGTACAAAGAGATAAAGACAAATCTGAATTACAGTCTTTAATTGAAGAAAGAGCATCTGAGTCTAAATTATTCGACTCGGTTGTAAACCAAATTCAAAGTATTTCATCTGACTCTAATGTAAAGAATATTTCTCCTAAATATAGAATTAGAGGTTTCTGGGCAATTCCAGCAGCAAAACAAGTTGCAGATACTGCAGATCAAAATGTTGTACAATTTATTGTCTCATATAGATACTTATCAACTTCTGGTAAATCAGGAGAGGCTGCTCAACTTAAATTTAAAGATGGTGGTAGAGAGAAAACAGCAGTATTCTCAAACTGGAACGAAAAGAAAACTAAAGTAAGAGGAAGAGCTAAATCAATTCTACCAGATGGTACAGTTGCTACGAAATTTACATGGCAAGATTCTAAAATTGAAGATGGCCAAGAGATTAACTTCAACCAATTGGATATTCCGATTAGAGAGGGTGAAGTTGTAGAGGTAAGAGTTAAATCTATCTCTGAAGCTGGTTATCCTCAAAATCCTATTATCTCTGATTGGTCAGAGTCAATGACTATCTCCTTCCCTGAAGCAGAGGTTGACACTACAGATACTGATTTAATCCTACAGCAAAATGCAGCTGAGTTAGCGAGAGTAAGAATGAACGAAGAGTTAACCGGTAAAGGTGTTTATACTCACGTTAGTGATTCTTTCACTGCTAATGAAAGTTACTATGCTCACGTTGCTACTAACATTGCATCAGGATTCTTATCACCAGAGCAAAAGCCAATTTCTGTATATGACAAAATTGCTGAGCTAGAAGCTATGATTGCAGGTCTTAAAGGTACTGTTGAAGCTGAGGTTGGTGAATTGGTTGTTAAGATTGTCGCTGAAGACGGTACAGTAACAAACGTTGCTAAAGATACTGTGGTTCAGTTATTTGCTGGATATTATGTAGATGAAGTTGCAGACTTAACAATTAGAAAAGGACATATTGTAAACAAAACATTTAAAGTACAATTAGAAAACAGTAAAGCTACTAAATTAGAGTTAGTTAGTAGATTAGTTGGTGATAGAACTAAAGCAGCTTATAGATCTGTAACTGCTGGTAGTACAATTGAATCAAACGACTTTGGAATAGAATTCAACGATCAAGGTGCAACTGCTCCTGACCCTAAAGTAGCTGATGATACTTACTACTTAACAGAGGGTAAATATGACCTAGCTCCAATATCTTATCAAAATGTTAATGATGATGCGAGCGCGGGTGGTATTGAAGAGGCAAAAGTAGCTCCATATCAATCTGCACAGAGAAGAGGTCAATTTATCTATAGTAGGTTTATGGACGTAGCAAATCAAAATCCACACTACGTTACTGAACCTGTTGAAACAGACACTTTACCTTATGATGTTACTGATTATGAACATGGTTTAAGTTATGATGGAGCAAATCCATTATCTGTATCTGGTGGTACAAATGACTTTATTTGGTCTGGTGACTTTACAACATATAGTAGTGGTGAGGTGTGGGATAATAGTAAAATTACAACAACTAGTATTAGCCAGGTTGGTTTATATGACTACAATAAGGGTATGTATGTTCACAAAGACCACCCGTTATTAGAAAATATTTGGGAAGACAGACAAGCTACTTTAGAGGCTGGTAACTCATGGTCGGTAGATGATGTAAAGAAGAGTATGATTTTCTCTATGCCTAAGACTGCTACAATTGCAACTGGTGCTACTCTATTTAGTTTCTTCGGATATGATGCTTCTCTAGATATTAAAAAATCAAAACAACAAACAGCCTATCATAATGGTAGAGGTTTAAGTGCGGTAACTGCTAACCAGGATCTGGATAGAACTTTAAAAATGTCATTTGAAGATAACGACCAGTATTTACTAGGAGGTAGATCTTGTGGTGCATTCTTGTATCTAAACCCAATTAACGTTAATACGTTAAGAGTTGGTGGTGATACTAGAAGAAGTAAAAAAGAAATAAACCCTAAAAAAGATAATGAATCTAACGCGGTTTCTGTTGATGTTGTGTTCCAGTATAGAATGACAGATTATTTTGGTAACAACGCAGAGATGGACACCGGTAGAATTGGAGGATTTGCTAGATTAGCCTACAACAACTTGACATTTACTAAGAAAATAGGTTTAGATATTTTTGATAAATTTGGTGAACAGTTCTCGTTTGATTTAGAAGTATTTGCTAAGTACAGTCCAAAAGGTAAGAACTTAAATTCGATTAAAGCTGCTAAATTAACTAGAGATATGACAACTAATATAGAGAACTGGTATGTGCCTTCGGCCGATGGCAGAAAGAATATTAGAAATTATCAATAATCTACAATTTCCAACAGTTCAGTTAGATAATAATCTTGATATATAATAGAGAAGGAAATATCTCTATAAAAAGATTTAAACTGAATGGCAAACGTATCTTTTACTTTATCCTCTATAGGATGGTCAACTATATCTGACGCATTAACCACTGGTCCTGGTTATGGGTCAGGAACCGTGTGGTTTGATGATGCAAGTAATGCAGTCGCTGGTGTGTTAGAAACTGGTAATGTATTATACCCAGATGACTTATCTAACCCTGGCCAACCATCTGCTACCCCCTTAGATGGTGGTGGGCTGTTTTGGTATTGGGCGAATAGCGATGAAGGTACTGCAATTGAAATAGACGCTAGTGGTGTTGTTCAGTCTATAAATATACTTAACTTTGGTCCAACTGAGGCAGGTTTAAGTATTGCAAACGGTACGAATGGATTTGCTGTTCTACCTAATGTCACATTAACTGCTGGTACTGCCACTGCAGTAACACCTCCTGTTTATGCTAACGGTCTAAACGCCTATGATGTTACTATTAGTGTACCTGCAGGTTATTCGAATTCTCTTTCCTTTTTACAAAATGGTAGTTCGGTTTCTCAGACAATTCAAGTTTCAGCTAACGCGACTGGTTCACTGCCAAGCACACCAACATATAGTATATCTTCAAACGTATCTACAGCTTCGGAAGCGAACAATACACAGATTATTATCACCGCTACTGCTAGCCAGACTGGTAATACAGTAGATTATTCTATAACAGGCGTTCAATCTGCAGATTTTCAAGGTAACCCATCTTTAACAGGTACTTTTGATTTTACTTCTGCGACATCACAACAGCTTACTTTTACAGTTGCAGATGATAACTCAATCGGTGAAGGTGTTGAGACAATGGTCGTTCAGTTGGCCGCGAATGATAGCCCGGGTAATAATTCTGCTGGACAATCTGTATCTATAACAATTACAGATGATAGTGTTAACGCACCTCCAGTTGTACAAGCATCTACTGAAACTGTAGCGTTTAACACACAACAGAATATAGATTTATCTCAAGTAACTCAATTAGAATCAGGAGAAACAGGTGCTTGGACCGTTGTTCAGGCTACTAGTTTTGGGTCTTTAAGTAACGATGGTAACCCAGTATCAAATGGTACTACTCTGACGAGTGCTAACTTAGTTTATACTCCAAACACGGGTTATACAGGTGGTGACAGTTTTCAGTGGAAGGTAAATGACGGTGCACAAGATTCTAGTACTGTAACCGTTACAATAACTGTACAAGGGCAACAAAACCAGCCGCCTGTAGTTCAAAATATAAATACTCTACTTACTGCTACTTCAGTAAATCAATTTAACTTTGTTAGACAAGCAACAGATTCTACAGAAACACCAGTATCTTTCGAGTGGGTAGATGGTCCTGGTGCAAATGCTAATGTTATTCAATTAAGTGCATTAAACCAGACTTTAACAAAAGGTCAGATTAGTCCTATAGCTGGTGAGACTTTCCAGTATGAGAATAGTGTTACTATTCCAGTAGGGCAAGCAAACCAATCTGAGGTACCTTTTTACTATAGGGCAGTTGATAGTGGTACTCCACCACTTAGTGCTACTGCACAGATTCAGATTACTTTAACCGCGGCTAGTAACACGGCGCCTGCGATTCAATATAATAGTCAAACTACAGGGATTGCTATATCGTCTGGACAGGCTTGGCAGTCAGACCCTATTGGGATAAGTGATGTAGATGCTAACCAGACAATATCTGTAACTGCAACACAGACTGGTGGTACTGCTACTACGTCAACCATATTTTTCGATCAAAGTACAAACATATTAAATGTACAAGCCAGCTCAGGTGGTACATTAGAGATAACCCTAACTGCGGATGATGGACAGGGAGGAACTGCATCGCTTGTATTTACTTTCAACGTATCTGCTGCTCTTTTTAGGGCTGTTAAAAAATCTACATGGTCAAACTCACATACATCTGCATGTAATTTAACAAGGCCTACCACACCTCTATCGGATCGTTACTATTATTCTACTGGTACTGGATCTGCAACTTGGTTAGAAGATTTACAGGCTGGAGATATTATTTACTCCGATACTGCCTTATCAGTTCCGGTACAACCAAGTGGTGGTGGATATTTTTCTGCAGAAGAAATTAAAAATGGAATTCCTGTTGTTAGGTCAATTAAAATTTTAGCAGGAGGTGTTATCGATGAGATTGTAAACTGTGCAGTACAAGGTGGTTTAGCTTGGGAAATAGACATAAAATATAATACTGACGTATTAGACTTCTGTAATGGTTTAAATATGGAGTCTGGAACTGCATGGCAAAACATTGCGGACGGTGCAACTCTAGCAGATGTTGTTATCGGTGGAGGTCAGTTATTTCCAGATGAATATACTGCAAACCAGTACTTAAATAACGACGCTCCTAGTAATAGTACATTGGCTTATGGTTATTATGGCCAAGGGTCAATGCCTGCTAATCAATATTATGTAGGTGGTAATACTGGTTGGACAACTAATCCTGGAGGTCCTATCGGTGCCGGAGTTGCTGCAGATTATTTGTTTGAATGTCCAGTGCCTGTTACGTACGAGACTAAAAATATACAAGTTTATTGGTATGCGTCAGATCCTACTGACATTGGCGCTATTTGTAATGCACAAGGAGGTGATTTTACAAGTAACATAGCTAAGTTTACGCCAATTACTATTTACTATAGAGCACAAGATAGTGAAACATTAGACTTAATTGGTTTAGCTAGAAATCAGAGACAGATTTATGCAACTCAAGTAGGCGCGGATAATCTAAGATATGAGGAGTTATTCCAGAACTCAGTACTTATAGACCCTACTTCAGGTGGATTTGTAATTTGGGATAAAGATGATAATACTGGTTACAATGCTCCTGGTCAAGTATCTGCTAGATGGTATGCCTTTGATGAAGTAGATTCAGATGATACTACTGTAGAGAATAAATTAGAGGTTGCACAATCAACTTCAGTTTTAGGTAACTGTGGTGATGGATTTATATTCTCACAAGCAGATTACACTAGACCTACTATTACTGTAATTCCAGATTTATTACAGGTAACTAGCACTGATGCTAATGGAAACACAATTTCTGACCCTAGTAGAGATAAAGTATTCTATGCTTTCTATGCATGTAATGTAAAATTAGATGCTGGTATTCCAGGCGGAGATCCATATTTCCCTCTATATGTTATAGATGGAATGCACACTAAAACACAATACGACTCTGTTGGGGTTTCATATATTAGAGATTTTATTAGAGATATTTCTGCTAATGTTCCTACTGGCGATGACGTAAGAATTCAGATTAACAACGGTACAGATTGTATGACTTTCTGGTCTACAATCGAAGCTACAAACATTGAAGATGCTGTAACTTTATTAAGTGATGCGATTACTTCACAAGAGGCAGTGTTACAAGGTGTTATTGATTCAGATCCAAACAATGATACAACTGCAGTTATACCTGTTAGACCTCTTGGTATTAACCCTGTAGATCTTAGATTTGCATCTCAATCAGAAGTTCACTATAAAATATTAGATTCAGGTGAAGCTAGTTCAGCGTTTGAAACTTGTTATCTATGTGAGACTAATTTGTCTACATATACAAGTTACACATTCCCTGGATTAAACGACGCAGAGATAATAAATAGACATACTCCTAACTTTGATTTAGAAAAGAATTATGTTTTAGACGATGTATCAAAACCTTTACTAAGAACAAACCCTAAACTATCTACAAACGCTAAAATTGTTGCAAATACAAGCAATCAAATTTTTATCGAGTCGATTGATGCAACAAAAGAGTTAGCTTCTGTAGAATATAAGAAGTGGGAACTTAACCCTAATGGAGATTGGTCTAGAGATTTATACAAATTCTACAAAAACAATTATACTCCTGCGGATATAATATATGCTACGAGATCTGATTACTCAGATTTCACAATACAGGATAGTTTTGCAAACCAAATAGAAGAGGTGTATCATTATGGTACGACTTACAACTATTCAAAACTACATGCAGAAGACTTTAGAATTCTAGCTCCAATCTGGCTAGATAAAGATATTCCTAAAAAGTTTGTTGTCTTTAGAGTAAGTAACCCTGTAGGTTCATTAGACTTTGACGAAAGAGGTAACTTTGATAACATACAAGAGATATTAAGAAATTCAGAGATTGTAGAAACATTTGATTTAACAGATAATTCCGCATTAGGTTCTTATATTAGAAAACATGTTGATTCAGAGTCTTTCCCTAAGACTCCGGTACAATTCAATTTTGCTAGAGGTGAAAAATCAAGCTTCAGAGGTATTGACTTAAAGAAGGGTGGTTTTGCATCTAAAAGTGAATTCTTATATAAAGACTTCGTAAGGTCAGATAATCCTCTTATTTCTAGTAACGCTGTAATAACCGATGGTTTCCAAAGAAATGACTTAGCATGTGCTAATTTGATTAACTTAGAGTTCTTGTTTAACGACAACTCTACCGGAGACTATGAGGTTAATAGATATTTTGGTCTTTATGTAAATGATATTGATTCAGGATATGGTTCTGTTGGTTCTGCTAACAACGGTGTAATTACGTTTAAGACTCTAAATTCTTATATTAATTCAGAGCCTTTTTCTGCAATACCTTCATTTAAACAAATATCTGGTTCTCCTGTTCTAGGTTATGTGTCAGTTAGTGATGATTACTATAAAATATCACCTAAATCTGCATACGAACCTAATAAGTTAACGGTAAATGTAGAAGATTCTGCTAACAAAATAGCAACACAAATTAAACTTGCTCCTAATGGAAATTCAGTTGATATTGTAAATAACAATGATGCAGGTTTTGATTTTGTTAAATTTACAGTAACGGATAATCCTTTAACTAATAATAAGTTTACAATTTTCGAATCTAAAGAGTCTGCATATTCTATTAAGTTCTTAAGATACGTTCCAGGAGAAATCTTTAATTTCCAATACAATGATGTGGGTGTAAACCCAAATGCAGGTGCTCAGATTCAGTTACCGGCTAATACTCTTCTTGCATCTGGAATAGAGAATCTTTTCTCAATCCTAGAGGGACTGTTTTCTAGTTCAAATATTAAACTGGAACTTGACACGAATAGTGATACAATTTTTATCTCTGAGATAAACGCAACATTAGGAGATTTGAATGTTAGATTTTTTGCACAAAACCCGCCAGCTAATACTTTAGTTAAGGTTTCTGAGATTCAAACATCTGTAGATCTTTCAGCTTCTACATTTAAAGCTGTTAGTAATTTAGATGCTGGACAGTTTAGTGGTAATTCGTTTTCTAAAAACGGTAATACATCAGATGTTGCAAAAGCAATTGTGGGAGCTATCAAAGCAAGTCCTATTAATTTTACAACAGTTTATGCCGATGGAGCTTCTGAATTCTATGTTAGAAGTAATGTAAAAGGTTATAGACTTCTACAATCAGGTGTATTAGTTCCAAACTCTAACACTGGCGATTTCTTAACAGTAGAAAACAGAGATTTACCTACAACTGATTTCCCTAATGGATTACTTAAATTAGATTCTAATGCTCAAGCAACTAATAAGATATTCTATATGAATGGTGGTAATTCTCCTGGTAAGTCTGTTTTAGTAACTGACGATTCGGTTTCTGACATTAACATTGGAGATTTTATTGCAACTACTACAAATAACGTTTTCAATAAGGTTATTGATATTGTAGATGATATTTCAGTTCCAAACTCTGAGTACAAAAAACTTATACTAGAAAATGTTAACACATTAGAGAGCGGAGAACAAAAAGTTTATGCTGATAATGTAGCTAGAATCGGATTATTTTCAGCGTACGATATTCATGATATGAATTTTGATTTCTACGATATTTCAAATTCTGACTTAAAAGAACTAGACTATGAACTTTCAGGAGATGGAAATGCACAAGACCCAGATGTAATTAATTATGAGCCTGCTGCAAGTTCTTCAAACCAATTAACTGTATTTGGAGAAGACTATAAATTAAGACCTGTAGATTACTTTACTGGTATTAACGACACACTACCTGAAGAAACAATAGACCCATATAACGAGATTAAGTTGTTTAGCGAATATGACAGGCTAGAAGAGAATAACTTAAAAGAGTTTGCAGTAAGATCTAGAGTTGTACCTAATATTAATAAATGGGTATTAAAAGATGGTTTAACTGTAAGAGAACAGCCTTACTATCTAAACGCTAATGAAGCTTTTGGACAAACAAACTTTGCACCAAACTTTGGTTCTATTGGTAGAGATAGATTAGGCATGACGCATGAGTGGTTCTACTTAGATAATATGCCTAAGTATATTAATTTCAATCAGTATAATAACACATTTAGTTATGTTAACTTTGTTGATGGTTTTGAGTTAACTCCTGAACATTTCAAATCTACAGAATATGATTACTTTGATAGGTTCATGGTAACTGAAGGTTTTGAGTATAAAGATAACTATGACTTAAAGTCTTATATTAAAACTAATTTACAAAAGAAATACACCAAAGTATCTGGCGGTAACGAAGCCTCGTTTGCCAGTACTATATTTAAGGGTATTAAAGTTGATTTCAAGAACAGAAAAGAATTTGTTAATCCAAAAGGTAATGAGTTCTTTAGAGGTTCTGAGTTTAACGGCTATAAATTCAGTACATTAGTACTTGTGAGAGGTGGAAGAGAAGAGAACAACATAACACATGAAATAATTCAAAACAAGAAGTTTAAGTTTGTAATATTCTTAATTACTTTAAGTCTAGATGATTTATGGATTGATGGAGCTTTAAATAGAAAACTTCTATATGAAATGAACCACAGTTTCTTGTGGAATGGTGAGACACAAAGATTCTCTTATTCTGACGTTGCATTATCTGGAGCGTTAGACTTAAATAGTATTGATTGGACTACTGGTATTGTAAAAGGTATTCCACATTCAAGCGGTACTCAACCTGCGTTCTTAGATCAGATTAATGCAGATGAAGATAATGTGTTTGGTAAGCTAGATGTTATTTTGACTACGACTACTGGAGATTACATTATTAACCTTAAGATTAAATCTGTAGATGACCAATCTCAAATAACTATTGATAGTGCAATGGGTCCAAATGGTGCAATCACTTCACTAGCTACCATACCTGGCTATGTTCAAGATTCTGCCGAATATATTTACAGACAAGGTGGTAAAAACGCATTCACGACTATCTTAGACAGCCTCTCGGTGGCGTCTATAGATGATTTATTGAGAAGAAATGAAGGTCAGATAACTTACACTACTATTACAGAAGACGGACAATCTTTAAATAATCAATTTGAGATTGAATTTGAAAATGGAGTTGAAATAATTAAAGAGTCTAGGTTACTTACAGCCGCTGATGAAGATAAGCCTAAAACTTTTAAATTAAAGCAAGGTACTATTGGGTTCGTTCTAACACAAGGAGATGTTTACTATCCTTTCTTAATTAGACAGAATGGTAATTACACTGTTGACACAAAACCTGTCGTAACTTTTACAGACATGTATACTCACTTTAAAACAAACACCCTGCAGTCTACGGTAAATTCTGCTGAGCTTGGTTTCGAAGAGTCAATGTATAAACATTCATTAACAGATCCTAGAGAGATTAAGTTAGCTAAAGATTATTACAGAAGATATAACAGATGTGGTATTGCGTTTAACTTAGGATTTATTACTGATGACGGCACTCATGATTCTGCATGGGGTATAATTAAAAACCACTTCTACAGAAAAGTAAATGAAATTAATGCTGCCGCAGTTACTAAGCTATCGACAACTACTGATAAGTTACCTGTTTATCCTTTAATTGGTGAAGTTGCAATTGACAAAAAAGATGTAAATGTTTTCAAATCTTCTTGGGATAAAAATTATTACACTAGAAACTTATCCGGTGGATTAATCGAGATGGTTCCAGGTACATTTGAAACTAAAGAGGAAAGATCTTATTTAGGGTCTACCGTGATGAAGCCAAGAGATGCCTTTATTATATTAGAATACACTACTGAAAAAGTAGAAACTAAAGAGGACCTCGATGCAATTTTAGAAAACGGTAACAATACTACAGATGTAGTTACGTTTGAAGATAAAAAATATGTTTATGTTGATTTCTATATAACATCTTCTATTAAGAGACAGTTGGCTAAGGATGGAGTTTTAGACTCGATTGCTAGATTTGTACAACCATTAGACTCGGCTGGTGATAAAACAACGCTGAAAGATGATGCTGAACTTTACATAGAGAACAACTTATTAAATGCGTTCAACTTAGATACTATTAAATTATACACTCGTAGAGCTAAAGGTATTCCTTCCGAGATATTATCTACTGCTACGATAGATAATTTAGATGACGGAGGTTATGGGCAAGACAGAAACTTTACTTTTGTGCAGCACGAGCAACAGCCACTTAATTTCAGGTTGATATATAATAAAAGATTAGGTTATTCTTATAGAATTAGACCTATGATAAAAATACAGTCATAAGAAATGGCCATTATTAACATTCAAGAAATACTACACCCTAGTGACTCTGATGCTATTAAGTTTGAGAAGATAAACTATAATTTCGATCAGATTGTTGTAGCCGGTGGTGGTCCTAAAGGTCCAATAGGTCCTAAAGGAGAAGCTGGTGAAGACGGACCAGAGGGACAAATTGGCCCTCAAGGTTCTAAAGGAGAAAAGGGTGAAGACGGTTCAACTACATCTCCATGGAAAACTATTTCAATCGATTTAGACCCAGCGGACGGAAAGAACGATTATACTTTTCTAAAGCCAAAGGTAAGTACAGATATAAATTCTACAATAGTTTGGTTAGGTGACTCTTCTTTTAACGAGGCGAGTAATGATGGTGATGTTGCGTTAAGATCTACTTTGAATGTTGGTAGACACTATAACTTTGACACTTCGTCTATTGTTGCCGGATATATGACTCTTTATCACTCAGCTACTAGAAAATTAGAGCTGACATCTGAAGATGATGCTAGTGGACATGTACAGTTTAACTTTAATGCTTTAACTGATAATCCGTTAGATCCTCTACCAGATATTAGATTAAACTTTAACAACCATGTAAGTTTTGCTGGCGCTGTTAAATTTAACAACTTTGATATTACAGGAGTATTACCACAAGAAGATGGTATGATTAGATATAACCAGGGTGGTGCTCAGTTTGAAGGATATATTGGTGGTCAATGGTTAGAATTCTGTATGGCACCTTGTGGTACTGGTGGTGGAGCTGCTACAATTTCAATCACACCTAGTGGAAATATAACTGTTAACGCAGATGGTACTCCACAGACTGCATTTGCTTTCGGTGACTGGAATGGTTCAATTGCCGTAGATGCATCGGGTACTATTGCAATTACAGCTGGAAACGGTGCAACCGTAACTACAACCCAAGCTAACTTCCCTGCAAATACAACTCCAGGTACTAATACACTAACTGTTGATGTAAACGTTACTGTTCCTACAGGTTATTCAAATGCTAGTAGCATAGTCACAGGCCAAGTTACTGTAACTCAACCTACTTCGTATGTTACAACGACTACAGCTGCGCCAACGACAACTACAGCTCCGACAACTCTGGCACAGTTTAATTGTAACACTTCAGGCTTAGTAGTAAGTGTTCTAGACGGTACTGTTGGTAATAACGTACAATCGTTAGTAACATGGAATGGTAATCCTATAAGCCCGGTTGCCACTCAGCCTATTCAGTATGCAGCTGGTAATAATAGTTATGACTTAAGCTTTACTGTTCCTGCAGGCTTTAATAATTCCGGTCAAAGTTATACATGTTCGGATACGGCAAATGCAACACAAACTTTTAACGGAACATATAATGTAAACTACGGTCCTTCTGGCCAAACCGGTGGAGAAGTATGTACAGGAGCAGTTGGAACTCCTAGTATTAACAATCTAGCTGTATCAATTACACAGGCTAATGCTCCAACTACGGCACAATGGAGAGCTGCTGCATCAACTGCTGCCGCACTACACTTGTATAATAATAGTCTTCTTCCACAGAATTACTACTTTAGTGTAACATCTATAACGGACCACAACGGTCAAGCAGTTACGCCAGATGGCAAGTATCATGAAATGGAGGTTAATGGAACTATAGGAGATAGCACGGACTGTCCACCTCCGGCGACATATCACTTTGAATTCCTTACGCCCCCAGGTGCGATGCCAGCAACAATATCAGGAAATTCATCTGTTGGCGCAAACTTTATATGGCACGTGTCAGGGGATCCGAACACTGCAGGTCCAAGCTTGAGTTCGTCTGATTTCTCTGTTCAGAACCCAATGATGTATGGTAGTTCGTCTATTGGTAATTACTTCCAGAACGCTATGCCAGGAGTTTCTCCAGGTTTTGTGGAAGCAGATCTTGTATCGACTAATGGTCAGATAACAGCAACTCAAAATCTAACTATCGATTTCAACGCTTACTCATCTCAATTAGACAGTAGTTCGGTCACATCCATAGGCTTCTCTTGGGCACCGTGTATTGTTTACGGTGAACCTATCTTAATGGCTGACGGCAGCTTGAAGCTGGTGGAAGATATTGTAGAAGGAGATGTGCTTGCAGCGCGTTCTATTTCAGGTCTAGCCCTAGAAGAAAACGCTTGGCATACTTGGAGTACAACGGACTTTAGTTCTACTAGCTCTACAACTGTTGTAACTGCTGCAATTCATGGTAGTTACGATAAGTATCACGTACTTGAATTCTCAGCAGGTGATGACTTGAAGATTACACACGAACACCCAGTATTAAGTAGAAGAGGTGGTGAAAGTGGAGTAGTTGAGTTCAGAAAAGTAGAAAGCTTGATAGCTAATCTGGATGAAGTATATAACAATGAGTTAGG
>MDTC01096778.1_pt1 | contig 13334 bp, 2 predicted proteins | sample 811181 | NCBI WGS metagenome assembly MDTC01 (sample SAMN05326644, study PRJNA326480) | marine metagenome | isolation source: seawater | place: Pacific Ocean: North | collected 2011
ATTGTATCTTTGGAATGATTTAAGTAGTTAAAATTATCAACAGGAACTTTTCTAGTTGTTTGATCATTCCATTCTGCATCATTTGCATTTCTACCAAAGGCACTGGACGATCTAACTGCAGCAGATGGGTTTGACAATCCAACAAAAACATAGTATGAATTTGAGGAATTATTTACATCGCCTAAAAAATTACCCGCGTTATTAATTCTAAACTGATCTGTTACAATTGCCGACATTTTTTATATTGTATAGTTTTTTTCTTATATTTATACTAGTTTAGGCACCAGTCCTATCTATTAAAGCACCAGTGTCTCTAATACCAGAATTTCTTCTTTGTATTCTTGGGAAAGTTGTTAAACCTGAATTAACAGTTTTACCTGAAATGGTAACTGAAATTGGGTTTACAGTTGATCTAACACCACCAGTAAGTTTACCCCAAGAGAACTTACCAGATATACCACTCGTTGAAATACCTGTGAGTGATGTGTCAGTTTTTACACCAGCAACAAATTCAGCAGTATTAGATGTTGTACTGTAAGAACTAATTAAATATATGTTATCAAAGAATGATGTACCAATTCCCACAGGAGCACCTGAGGAGGTAACCACTGAAGTAACACCTGCACCAACTGCAGTATCGAATATGTAAATTGGATCTCCATTTCCTAGTCCACTGAATGTTCCAGATTCTTTTTCTAAGAAGAATTTTATAGTTGAACTACTTAGAACGTCTATTGCTGTAACAATACCTGAGAATCCACTTGAACCAGTAAATCCAGTGATCAATTCAGAAGAAATAGTTGGCGTTGGTGCAATTACATTTGGAACTGGATCAGTTGTATATCCAAAACCAGGATTTATAATTGATACTGAAGTTATAACACCATTTGTAATATTGGCATTTGCTGTGGCACCAAAAGATCCTATTCCTAATAAGATTAAATCAGATGATGTCAGAGCAACTCCAGTATTAGATATTGGAGAAGCGATTGATAATGCAGTGCTAGAACCCACATATCCATTTCCACCATCATTAACAGTAATGGATTGGATTGTTCCACCAGCAGAAACAACAGCAGTCAAATCTGCTACTCTAGGTTCTACGGATTCATCAAACACAATCGCTCCAATATTATTTGGATTTTCATAGAAGAATAAATTCGTTAGTAAATTTGTTCCTAGTCCAACATTATCAATGTAAATTGTGGTATCTGCAGATCCAATATCTTTAATTATTCTAGCTTCTGGAAATACAAGAGGTTCGATAGATGGTCTTGTCTTTAATACTAAATCTCCATTTATAAACTTATCTCTCTTTTGCTTTATCCATCTCACAGGTTTAAATACATTTGGTTGTATACCATTTTGATCAATGTATATGTTTGTTTCTAATACTTCTGATGTTTTTATACCTGTTACTGTTCTTCTATCTTGATCAGGTCCTACTAAACCATTAGGTCTCGTAATTCTAATTTCATCACCAACCTTTATAGTTTCTCTTGCATCATTAAATATAACATCAACGTTATCTGTTCCAATATAGAAAAATACTAATACATTATCTTCAGGATCAGGTGCTTCAGTAAATTCAAAAGACGTTCCTCCATTAAAATTGTAAGATTCTCTTGGATTTTGTACAACACCATTTATTATTATTAATAACAGTGAATCCATATCAATATTAGCACCCTTTTGTGGTTGGAAGGAAACTAATTCACCATTAAAGTTTAAAGGAAATCTTTTTCTAATTCCATCTTGAAGTTGTTTTATAGAATCAATATAATCAAATTCTCCAACATTCCAAGAGCAGAAAGTATCAGTAAATACACTTTCTACAGTAAATTCAATGTCCTCTAGTGGTGATGACAGACTTTTATCTGTAATCAAACCAACTGGTTTAAATTTATCACCTTTTCTAAATCCATACCCAGTTCTTGTTACATCAAACGATTTAACTTCAAATAATGTAGATCCAATGCCAGTTGTATTGCTACCACCTACTTCAATGTTTAATAACAATCCTGTTCCTGTTTCTGTAGTGGATCCAGTTCCTAATCTTGATATACCTGTTATTGGTAAATTCTCATAATTTGGTATAGGTGATATAACTGTGGGATTAGTATATCCACTACCACCATCTTGAACAGAGTATATCAAAGTGCCACCAACACCAACAGTTGCTGTAACTTCAGCACCATTTCCTGTACTATCAGTAATACCAATAGCAAGTATTCCATTTCCTGTACTACTTAATTCAGGTCTATAACCAGATCCATTCTGATCAGTGCTTCCTACACCCACTGCTGTGATTGAACCACCTGCACCTAAGACAGCTGTAACTGATGCACCAGCAAGAGGAGCAATACCTAAACCTCCACTAAATCCTATTGATATGATTTGACCAGATCTAGGTAGTTGATTTAAATTTACATCAAACTCACTTGTTATTGATGTACCGTCAGTTGATGAAATACCACTAAACACGAAACTAGTTACACCAACTGATTCTTCAAATTCATAGTTATTATTAGGGTTTTTGAGAGTTGTTGGTGCTTGAAATATACCATTTAATGTTAGGAAAGAACTACCAGTTGTAATTCCAGTTGTATTAGCACCTGATACTAATGTTGTAAATGTTTTACCCAAACCTGTAAATTCTGTTGAGATATCATCAAAAATTACATTAGTAGAATAATCTTGCCTTAAGTATGCTCTTCCACCAAAATTAGATCTACCAAAATCTCTATTTGAATCATTTTTAGAAATAATACTAGTTCCTCTAGGAGGATCTGTGAAAAATATATTTTCTTCTACAATATTGTAACTACCTTTGTACAATCTAGCACTTGTTGCATCACTATGAGTTGCTGCTGTAGATCCTAGTATTGATCTAGTAACATCTATTAGATTTAAAGAACCTGTATTTGTTATTGGTCCTACATTTGTTGTTCCAAAACCAACGTTATTCACTCTAACAAATTCATCATCAATCTTTAAAATATCAGAACTTACAATAGTACCAATTCCAGTTAAAGATATTATTGAAGTGGATATAGATACTTGACCACTAACATTGTTAACTAAATTGGATGTTATAGGTGTATATGATATTGGAGATTGTAATACATCATCTAAAGTTATGAACGATTTTTCATTCTTCTTAAACATTTCTAGTTTATGTCTATTTCCAGATCCTACAGAATTAAATGTAATTGCAGATCCACCTCTAGTCAAAGATAATTTAAATATCTGTGAATTTACTGTTTCTTCTGGGTTAACGACATAAACTTCGCTTGGTAAAGGATTTCCATTTGACATTACTAATGAAGATATTCCAACACCATCAATAGATGAACCTGGTTCATAAATCAATCTTTCATTTCTGTTAAAGAAATTATTTTCAATACTAAATTCACCTGTTGCCAAATTAACAGAAGTTGATGGATCAAAATACTTTGCAAATATAAGAGATCCATTATGTGTTAATGGGAAACTTACTCTATTTTTAGAAGTACCATTTAAAGAATCAAATTCTAACAATGATAATGTTTCTATAGAATTTCCGTATTGGAGAGATGGTGGTACATTAAGTAAATCTATATCAGAATTAATAATCTCATGGTATGATTGAACTTGTAAATCGGTTCCAATAAAATCACTGTCGGGATGGAATTTTAAATTTAAATTGCTTCCACTGTATTCTGAGGAGAAAGTTCCCATGCCAACGTCATTTCCAATTGATATGAAAGGATACTGTACTAAGAAAGTATTTTCACCATCATGAGTCATAAGAGTCTGATGTAATGAACTTGTTTCTCCAACAGAAACTCTAATTATACTCTTAATCGTTGCATCTTTTGCAGTTGTAAAACCAGATATAACATCTGTAGATGCGATACTAACGAAGTTTGATTCAAGTCTAGCTGAATTTTCAGAACCATCTGGTTGTGAACTTGTTTTAAATCTGAATGTTCCGATTCCAGCTGCTGTTGTACCAAAACCAACTGTTTTTGACTTGATTAAAACTTCATTTGAACTATCATTACTATAGTTTAATTTTAAAACACTTGAATCAATTTCTGATGTAAATGTTCCTATTGATACTCCAGTATTAGTTTCTAGTGAATAATTTGATATGAATGAGTTTGTTCCATCATGAGTTGTATAAATTTCAATAATATTATTATCATTTGTGATTGCATCTGTAACTTCAATAGTAGTAAAGAATGATTCTGTATTTGATATGTTTGAAGATGCTACAGTAGATACTGTAGAAGGTAAAATATTTTGATTGGAATTGCTTAAAGTGACAAATCCTACTGTTGTAGTTCCACTGGATGAACCTGGTAAAAATATCTGTTGTAAAACCTTAAGTTGTAAATCAACATCATTAGGATCAGTTGGTACAAATTTTAATTTGTAAACTCCATCATTGCTTCTAACACCTATAAAATCAACTATTGGACTCTCATCATCTAAGATTCCTTTTTGAATTGTGTAGATATTTTCATTAATAAAATCTGCAAATACTACTAATTCAGTTACTTGTACAGTATTTGTAGTTGAACCAAGACTAGGACTAACTGAAGGAACTCTTGTTTGTACTAAAAATCTATTGAAAGCACTTAAGATATTAAGTGATCCATCAGTTTGAGCATTATTGGTGGCATTTTTAAACAAAGAATTAATATTATCAATCAATAAAGCTTTATTTGTTCTACACTCAAAAAAGTTTGCTAATGTAACTTGATTAAAACTTACAAATTTAGATCTAATTGGATTGGTTAAAGTATCTACATCTTTGACTAAATCAAAATCATTGATTACATCAACTCTGTTTTCTGTTGTCAGATCTCTAATTATAGTAGAAGTATCCACAGAAACTGTTGATCCAACTCCAACAGCAGTTGAAATTCCAACATCTGCAAAATTCTTCAAACCTGTTGTGTGTAATAAACTATTAACTGGACTTACTAATGTTTGATATTCAATTGGACTTTGAATAGTGTATGATAATGTTTGGTAATAATCATTATCTGGTATGACTTGATAATCTTGATTTAATTTTCCAATATCATTAGACCAACCAATATTTCTATTTGCTCCAAAATTAACATTAAATTTACCTTTATTGAAAAATATAGTGTTAATAGTTGCTATCACACCAGAGAACGATCCTTTTAACCTATCATTTTTTTGTAATTCAAAATCACCTAAAACTTTTATATAATTATTAGTTACTTTATCCAATGTAAGACCAACAGAATTGAAACCCTCAGGTAAAGTTCCATCATTCCTTGACACTAAAATTTGTTCTCCAGTTAAAAATTCAGGTAATTCTGTTATTAAATTAAATTTAGGATAATCTTTAAAGTTAATTACAGATGCAAAATTTTGTAAAGTTTTTGCTAAACCAGGATTTGAAACAGATTCACTAATGTTAAATTCCATCCTAAATGGATTAGGATTAGTTCCACCAAGTATATTTGTAACAGGATAGAAACTAAATTGATTAACTGGAGAGTTAAATGTATCTCCATATTCATTATCAACTCCTTCTACAAAAAGAGTATCTCCAACTTCAAAAGGTGGTGTTGAAAATCCTAAAACAGGAGTAGCTAATGTGACAGTAACTATACCACTAACACTGTTAGTGATGATAGTGGATCCTATTGTTATATTTGTAATTGGAATTCCGTTTGTATTATCTTTGGTAAATAAAGTACAATCACCTATACCTTGTGCCTCAGTTAATACATCAACACTAGATATTGATTGAGAATCACTTATATTTGCTTTAAATGATCCACTATCTACAATTTCTTTAGTTTCATTATCTTGTAATATTAATATTGGTTCAGATATAAAATTCTTTCCACCATCAGTAACAACAACAGAAACAATTTTATTAGAGTTTACTGTAGTAATTACTGGTGATAAATTTGCTATTGGTGTTAAAGTTTTATCAGAAGGATATTCGAATCCAACATTTAATATATCTACATTTTCAATTTTATTAGTAGTTGCTGAATCTGGCAACAATTTAGCATTAATTCCTTGTGTTGATGCTATACTTACAAATCTAGGAGAATTTTTATATCCTCCTCCTCCAGATGACAAGTTTATTTTACTAATCGGACCTTTATCTGTTTTTGATGTTGTATCGTACTTTAAAACATCTGTGTTTGATTTATTGTATACAAGTAATTCAGGTTTTGATTTTAATCTGACATTAAATTGAGTGTCTGATGGTAAACTAACAATGGAATAATCTTGATTATAGTTACTATTAATATAAGATATTCTAGAACTATCTTTAACATCTGTATCAGAGGTGCTTATAAAACCAGATTTTTCAACGTTATAAAATAAGTTTGAAGGATTATCTACTGAATAATTGATTGTTACTGTAGCTGTTGGTGTTACACCAGGAGTCCCAGATGTTGAAACAATATTTGTTTCTGTTGTCCCTGTTGATACAAAATTATTATCAAAATTTTCATCTTGATAAATTTTAAATTCAAATCCATTTAGAGAAGAATCTGAAACATCAAAGACTAAATCATTGTTTCTAGTAATAGAAATAGGTGGATTAATTAATGATAATTTTTGTTCTGATCCACCAATTGATACTAAACCCATAATGTCTGGTGGAACAATTTTAGAGTTGTAAAATGTTTTTGCTAATTTTATAGTATTACTGTCTAATTTGTAAACAAAATACCCACCAGTATCGAGACCACTAATAACTTCATCGTCTGCGTCATAATACACTTTATCTCCAGTTACTAATCCATGAGAATTTAAAGTTATTTGATTTGTTTCAGTGTTTACACCTGTTGATGTAAATCCAATTTCATTCACTAATAAACTATCTGTCAGTTGATTATACTTAACTTTAATTGAACTAGATGTTCCAATTCCAACTGACCTATCAGAATTAATTTCTAAACTGACAATATCACCAACTGATAAGTTGTGAGATGTGCTTAAAGATACTGACGTATTAATTCTTTCTATATTTCCAATTACTTTATCGAAATTAGATTCGAATCTATACTTATAGTAGTCATCTCCATTAGTTCTAAAGAATAATCCATTTGTTGATGTTATCAAACCAACCTGAGTCACTATTCCAATATAATTTGGTGATTTGTTTATTACAAATAAATTTTGTGTTGATCCTGAGAATGGAATCGTAAACGCTTGATTAGGTAAACCTGATCCATCCCTTGACACTTCAATAGGACTATTACCATCGGTTTTTAATGTTACTTGTTGACCAGTTTTAAATGGATGATTTGGCAAGTAAATACTTTGTGCAGGTACAGATACTTGACTTATAATATCCCCAACAGTCACTGATACTGATGATGATATTCCAACTGTTGTAGCGATTCCAACAGATTGTCTAGGATTAAAATATACAACATCGTCTACTTTAGAGTTAAATGCAGTCGATTTAAAAGGAATTTCAAAGAAACTAGGAATTAAATTTACTTTAGTAGAGAATGAGTGTGCAGTTCCAGTTATTCCTCTTTCAACTCTTAAAATATTTCTATCATCGAATTTATTTAAAACAATTAATTTTTCAGTTCCAATTCCAATGCTACTTCCAACTGAAACAACGTCTGTTTTATATACAAATATGTCAGTTATAATTCCAGTATTTGAATTTGATTGAAGTTCTTTATATAAGATTGTTGATTCGCTAGGAACAAATGAAATATTGTGATTTCCTATTAAAGGTTCATCATTTATGGATTTAATATCTGTACTCAAACCTGATATTTCTAAATTATCTCCAACATCAAGATCATGTGTATCTGACACAAATATTGATACAGTATCAGAGTCTTTCCTAATAAAAGTAACATTTTCTAAAGATTCAAATGTTGTAGTAACTTCCGTTACTGGTTTTCCTTCAATTTTACTTACAAAAGCAGTTGCTCCACTACCACCAGTTCCAGTATCATCAAGAATTACATTATCATCAATTTTATAGTCTTGTCCAGATTTTAAAATTTCTAATGAGTTTATAAAACCTTGAGTTACTGAGGTAACTTTAGTAGTTTGAGGTATTATTTCATTAGATTCAATAATAAAATCATTACCACCATTTGGATCTGATAATTTGTATGGAAATGTATTTCTGACCAATTCAGAATTATTAAAATCAAAAGATTGTGATAATGTTCTGAGATTATCTAAAGTTTCTGGTATTGATCTGTATGTTTTACCAATAAAATATGGAAATTGTGGTTCTTTGGTTATTGGATCAAATGTAGCAAAATATGCATAAACTCCATTTGGATAATCTGGAGTTTTACAATATCTACCATTGTGTTCATCTAAATCATTTGATGGTGCGTATGAATAATCGTCTACAAAAAATCCTAAGTCAAAAGGTAAATCACCTCTATCTTTAATGCTAGAATTTAAAGAATATCCACTTTTTAATGCTCTAACTGTAGATGAGTTATCGAAAGGATCATCATATCCAAAAGGACCATATATTGGATTACCATCATATGCCCATCCAATTATAGGAGAGTGTAATTCTTTTCCAAAATCATCAACTTTTTGACCATATTGTTCTGCACCAATTTGTGTAGAATAACCAACAACTGAATATTGTAATCCATTAACAGTGGACGCAACTAATGATTCTCTACCATATTTCTTCGAATACACTGAACTCGAAAGTTGAATATTATTAACTGATAATTTTTCTATATTGGTATTAAATAGACAATTAATTCCTCTTGTAATAACATTTATTCTAGTTTGATCAAAAGTATATCCAGTACCAGAATTTAATATAACTACATCTATAATTTTAAGATAAGTGTTTGAAGTTTCATCTTTGTCTATTATTGCCCTTAACGAAGCTCCCGTGCCGTTTCCAATAACGACTAGATCTGGTGTTGAATGATATTCTGCACCACCATCTTGAATATTAACATTAATTAATTTTCCATCAGATATTATAGGACTTATTGATGGTGTTATATTTTTACCTGTTCTAGATGTTCCGTTTTTAATTACAACATTTGGTTTGTTTTCATAGTTTATAATATCAGTGCTACCATAACCACTTCCATTTTCATAAAGAGAAACATCAATAATTTTACCCTGTATTATTGGTGTTAAATTTATTTTATCTGAGGTTGGCACTGAATAAATTGCATTAATATTAATTTCTATATTTGGATACTTAAATAGTTGATATCCTGTTCCTTTAGTCTTTAATTCTACATAATTTCTACTTATAAAATTGCTATTATCAGTTCCACCCACACCAGCATTAGCGACTCTAAAGGTATCATCATTTATTTTCAATACTTTATATTGAATATTTGTAGACAATCCAACAATACTTTGAGGATTGTTAACACCTAAACCAACAGATGGTTCATATACAATATTTTCCCCATCTAAAAATCCATGATTTTTAAACGTAATAGTTGATTTAAATGTTGATATTCCAATATTAGGATCTACAAATGCTTTTCTGTTTAAATAAGGTCTTCCTGATCTTAAAACTCTAATACCAGATAAGGTGTTTTTTGCATCTTTTAATCTAAACTTATGAACTCCATTTTTGCAACATTAGTAAATCCTATAGTATTAATACCACTTATATAATCTCCCTCACTTCTATACAATAAGATGGTAGATATACCAACAACTTCAGGCCAATATTGTTGACCATCAACTAAGGTTTCAGTTCCTTGATTACTACCCTGATAAGTTCCTATTCCTAAGGGCAAATTATTATTTTTGTCATATACTAAAACTTGTCCACTGACAATATTATGAGGATTGAAAAATGTCAAAGTTTCTGAATTAGTATCAATTCCACCACCAAAAGAAGTTGTAACACCACTAAATTCTAAGATTCTATTTCTTTTTCTAAGAATAGGTTGAAGAACAGATTCACTACTGTTTCCTCCAGTTAATTGAATTGATACAACATCCTCAATGTCAAAATCTTGTGGATCTACTTGAATATCTGTTATATCCCCACTTATAACTGGACTTGCAAGTGCCTGAGTTGAAGCAGTTGAAACTGATCCTATTTCAATGACTGGAGGGTTGATAACATCATAACCAGAACCAGAACTAACCACTGTGAACTCTTCTATCGAACCATAAAAGATACTGTCTGGTGACTTGAAACTCTCAATTTCAACACCATCTATTAACATTCCTACTGAACCAGAATCTACCTCTATATTTTTTCCTAAATTTTGGTTAACTATGATTGGATATTTCTTTAATAATTTTTGTGGTGATATTTTTTTATCATATTGACTTGCTAAGATAAAATTATGCTTAGTATTTTTTATTGTAGGAATACCAAATTCAATAAAACTATCAGATTCAATAAATGCAGGTGCTTTAAATAATTTTATTTGATTATGATTACTGCTAACAGTTTTTACAAAATAAAAACCTGAGTCTAATCCAACTAAAGATACTGACTCTGGTTCATAATAAACTTTATCACCTGTAACAAATGGAACCTCATTTGAGAAAGAAATTATAGAATATTTTTTTGTTGCTGGATTTTCTCCTTGTATTGTACCTGTAATACTGGTATCAACAGTATTAATACCTGATTTAGAAAGATCTTTTGTAATAGGATGAGATGGTAAAGAATTACTTGCAACATATAAATGACTATCAGATTCGTTGTATATGTTTTGAACGTCAGATGTTAATTTATTGCTACCAAACTCTATCGGGGCACCAACTAATTCTGATGTAATTGGATCTACACCATTAGTAGCTTTTTTCAATACTCTGCGGAGTGAATACCTTAGTGTTCTACTAAAAGTTAAGGTCTCATCTATCGTTACTTCAGTGTTATCATCAGAAATTTTTAATACTTCAAAAACTGATTTGAGAGAATTATTTAATGTAAATGTAACAACTTCACCTAAAGAGAATTTGCTAGTTTTTCTTTCTAATATTTGTACTTTATCACCTACTTTTAAACTTGATTTATCGATGGTTGAAGATACCTTAAGTTTAGACTCTTGTTCTTTTGTAAAGACTATATTGTAATTGGATGATGTATTATAATTCCAAGAGTTTGCAAATATTTGTTTTTGAGATTTATCTTTAATTGGATTTTTTATTAATTCACCAACACTCTTAACCGTGATTGTCTCTCCCTCTATTGAAAGTTTATTATTCTCATTTGGAATGAATTTATCTACTACACCTGTAATTCTTAACTCTACTTTTTTTGTTAGATCTCCGTTTTCATATCCAAAAATTTTATCATCAGCCAATATATCATCACCCAAATTAATTGGATTATCAATACCACTACAATTCAAAAATTGGTTAATTGTTTTATCTGTATAATTAATATTTGTATTAACACCTGAAATTATCTTTCCTGAGGTTGAAAATCCAATAGTTGAATCAACTGTTATAACTTTAGAATCTTTTTCAACATCATGAATTGCCTTTGTTTTCCCAGTAACTTCAAATGTTCCAGTTATAAACTCTGCATCGTCAAATCCAACAAAAACATCAAGTATAAAATAGTTAGTTGTTGTTGATATACCAGATATACCTGTCAAAATTTCAACTTCTGATATTGATGCACTTGATGAAGTATCAGTCGTTCTGAATATAGTTTGACCTTTTAAATTTAATGGATCACCTGATAATTGTTCTGCTATGATTCTCTTACGTCTCACATAAGTTGCAGATGATGGTTTTATTAAATATTCTTCTAAATCTATTACTTTTGGATCAACACCATATAAAACATTAAATAAGATTCTAAATGATTCCTCAGTTCCTTTTGATTCATAAAAGGATCTTGATTCTTTTATGAAATTATTTACATCTAAAGTTTCAATGAAATCTACATTTTCTAAACCAGGTGTGAATGTCTTCTTTAATTTTTTATAAAATTCTTGTAAAAATAAAACGCTTAAATTTTGTACATTTGCACCATTATTATGAGTCGATGCTACAGTTGTGGAGAATAGTAATTCTGATGGATTGTTTATATCCTTATAAGTTGTAATTCCACTAAAACCACGCTCACATTCTAAAAATTGTGTTGCAGTTTTTTCTTTATACGTAATTATTTCATCATTAATTTTAAATAATCCATAAGACGCTGGAAATCCTTTTGTAGATGTAACTGTTATGGTTTTATCTGCAGTTCCAATACCAACTGAAAGATTTGTTTTACCAGTTACTACTTCTGGTGTTAAATTATCTAATTTTAAATATTGATCTAAATTATCAATTAAATCTACTGGTGCACCAGTATACTCTTGGGAGATATAATATTGTTTTAAAAAATCAACTGCTTCTGGACTCTCTGACAATATAAACTCTGGGAGTTGGTTGTCAATTATCTGTTGAGTCTTAATTCTTGTATCAATACCAGTACTTATCATATTATCCTCGTACTAAATCTCCGTTTGTATAACTTGAAGTAACTTTGTAACCAACACCAGATATCTGATCTCCAGACGAAATAGTGTCTTTAACCATATTTATTGAACTACTTGATATGTTAAATTTAAGGTACAAATCTTGAAGTCCTATGATATCATTAGATTCTGGGAAAGCTTGTATTTCAATTACATCATTTGGTTTATCTGTTGATGTTATATTAATAGTAGTTAAATTTATTTCACCTTTTAAGTAATCAACAGTCCCTGCATTTTCAACAATTATTACTTTTTTACCATCAACAGTGTCTCTTTTCACAATTGACATAATTCCCGTTGTTTTATCTGCATTTGGTGTGTCTGTTAAGAATACAGTATCAGATACACCAGATATAGTAAAACCAGTACTCTTAATGTTTAATCCTTCACTCTTAACATTAAATCGATTACCAAAACAAATTTCATATTGTGCGAATTGATTAATAAATGCATTTAAATTTCTTCGAATTCGAACTTTAGTGATATTTGATGTTATTGAATCTTCAATATTATCAATTACACCTAGAACTTTACTATATTTAAATCTACCACCAAATTTATTGATTTCTACCGATTGTGAATAATTGGTAAGTCCTTGTGTCACTCTAGTTTTCAATTCAGAGATGTTTTTGACCTTTGATGAGTCATAATAAATCGATGAATCTAATTCTATATGAAGAATTTTTAAATCAATTATCTTTTGGTTAATTCCAGTCAATGTATAATTTTTTAGATCCGATAGTATTTGTGTTTTATCAAAATCTGAAACAAAATCACCATTTTTTGGTTTTATAGTTATGAAAACCGTTCCAAATTGAGGTGGATCAGTTTCCTCACCTCCAACCACAGAAACACTTTCTG
>MDTC01061397.1_pt1 | contig 13332 bp, 11 predicted proteins | sample 811181 | NCBI WGS metagenome assembly MDTC01 (sample SAMN05326644, study PRJNA326480) | marine metagenome | isolation source: seawater | place: Pacific Ocean: North | collected 2011
AAATGGATTAAACAAATTTCAAAAGATTCAGCTAATGAAATCGATATTTGTGTTTTAAACGCAGCATTTTATGAGAGAAATTTAAATTATTTTGAAACTGAGCAAAATATAATCAAAACAATTTCTGTTAATTTAATATCATCAATTTTAATTTCTAAAAAAATTTCTAAGTTAATGATAAACAACAACAGAGGCATGATAGTTTTCTTTTCTTCATCAGCTGTAGTTGTAAAAGATATTGGAACTTCAACATATTCGTCCTCTAAAATAGCTTTAGAAACTTTTGCACAAATATTAAATAAAGAATTAAAAAAATTTAAAATTAAGATATTTATTTTTAGATTAAACTACTTAAAAACAAGATTATCTAAAGATTTAAAAAAAACTGAAGTAAGAAAATTACTCAAAAAATTTAAATCAAATATTTTTAACAATACTAATAAGGTTTATTCAAAAATAATCGAACTATTTAAAAAAAATATAAATACTCAAAATATTTTAATTTCAGATAAATTACGGTAGATGAATTCATTTAAAGTTTCAAATTTCTTAATTGGTGGATCAGCAAGAACATTTATAATTGCTGAGATTGGAATTAACCATGGCGGTAATTTTACTAAATGCTTAAAAATGATAAAACTTGCTGCAAAGGCTGGTGCTGATGCTGTCAAAATTCAAACAGTCGATGCTGATGAAAGTTATAAAAATAAGACAAAATCATATAAAGAATTTAAGAGAAAAAATTTTTCCGATAATCAAATTAAAGAAATTATAAAATTAGCAAAAAAATTAAAAATTATTTTTTTTTCCACTCCTGGTGATGTCACTAGCTTAAAAAGATTAATAAATTTAAAGATCCCAATCATAAAAATTTCATCAGGGTTATCAAATAATTATCCTTTAATTAGGGAGGTTATAAGATGTAAAATTCCATTAATAATTTCAACAGGTTTTTCAGAAAAAAAAAATCTTATTGAATTAAAAAATTTTTTAAAAAAATTCAAATTTAACAAAATTTCCATTTTAAAATGTATTTCTAAATATCCCCTACCATTGGATAAAATAGATATGAATAATATCCTACAGTATAAAAAAATTTTCAACTATCCAATCGGCTACTCTGATCACTCAATAGGATTGTTGGCACCTATTATTGCAGTTTCCAAAGGAGCACAAATTATTGAAAAACACTTTACGATGAATAATAAATTAAAAGGAGCTGATCATAAAATTTCGCTTGAACCAGATCAATTTAAAAAAATGGTAAATAACATCAGAAATACTGAAAAAATTTTAGGTTCAAATAAATTAAACTTAATTAAAGAGTTAAAAAAAAATAAAAAGAAATTCCAGAGAGTATTAGTTGCAAAACGCAATATAAATTACGGCGAAAAGTTTAGCATTGAAAATATTAAATTTGTAAGAATACCAAATAATAAAGGAAAGGAACCAAAATATTTTTTTAAAATTGAGAATAGAAAATCTAGAAGGAAAATTTATAAAGACCAATTTATAAAATAAATTTAATATGAATCTTTTATTTACAAGTAGTGGAGGGATGCATGCTCAAAAACTATTCTATTTAATAAAAAAGAAAACATTTTACAAAAATATAAAAATTCATGCTGTTAATAGCAATTTTTTATTTCCTAAAAATAAAAAGGTTTTCCATGATAGTTTTACTAAAATATCAAAACCTAAAAATAAAAATTTCTTAGCAGATATAAAAAAAATAATTAAAAAAAAAAATATTAATATCTTGTTTCCTGGGTCTGACGAAGAGGCTATAAAATTAGGTCACAATAAGAAAAGACTAAATACTTTTATATCCTGTCCGGAAAAAGAAAAATTAATACTTATACAAAATAAATTTAATACTTTAGAAAAACTAAAAAAAGAAAAACTTTTAAATATTAATTTTAAGAAAATTAGTACAATTAATGAATTAAAAAAAAAGATAAAAAATTACGAAGTGAGAAAAAAAGATTTTGTAATAAAACCAATTTTTTCTCGAGGAGGGAGAGATGTTATTTTAGTAAAATACTCACAGAAAAAAAATATTCTATACTTTAATAATAAAAGAGAACTCCAAATCAAAAGAAATTTCTTTTATAAAAACAAAAATAAATTTTTATTTAAATACAAAAAAAAATTTCCTCTTCTTTTTATGGAAAGAATGTTCGAGCCAAATTTAGATGTTGACATTCTTTCATGGAAAGGAAAATTAATTAAATACGTGATAAGAAAAAGAATAGGTTTCCAAGCATCCAAAGGAAGTGTTGTTTTAAAAAAAAATAAAAAAATTGAAAATTTCTTAAAAAAATTAAGCAAACTATTTAATCTAACGGGTATTTATGATTGCGATTTTATGTTTAGTAAAAAAAAGACACCCATATTAATAGAACTCAATCCAAGAATAAGCGGTAGTCTCTATGCCAGTATATCCGCAGGAGCTAATTTAGTTGACGATTTAATATCTCTAAAACTCAAAAAACCTTATTTAATAAAAAATTTTATTCCTAAGAATAAAAAAATAGTTTACTCAAAAAATATCATTAGTTAATGTTTTATATTTCCTCTAGAGGACATTCAGCAACAGGTTGGCTTGCTAAACAAATATCAAAACATAATAAAGTTGTTTGTTGGCATGGGACTAGATCAATTCCGCCCACAGATCCAGGCATAAACGATCTTTCACCCAAAGATTTTGTTAAAGGATTAAAAATACTTGAAAGACAAAGAGATGAACGGATTTATGGAGCAGTTCATGGGTTTCATGGAGTGAAGATAAAAAAAGAAATTGAGGAAGAGGGCGGAAAATTTGCAGGAATTTTCAGAGATCCAGTTTCTAAGATTTCATCTTTTTTTTATGCTTATTTGTGGTCAACATTAAGCAAAGGGAATTTACCCGAGGATTATGTGGGACCTACAGAAAAATTATTTAGCAAAAACCTTGAAGACAGCATGATTCAAGAATTTGAAACTCTTAAAAAAACACACAATAAAAAAAATCAAAATATAATTAAAACTGTTTTTAATTTAATAAATATAAAAATTAAAAGAAATAAAAAAAATCTTTATAATATTAAAAATTTAAATTTTAAAAAGATCGAGAATGTTATTTTATCGCAGGATAATTCAAAAATTCTTTCAGAGCTATTTTTTAATATATGTAGACAAACTTTTTTGTATGATGCAGAAATCTTTCACAATTGCAAACCAGAACAATTAATCATAATGGAAAAAATGGTATCTGAAAAAAATTATTTTATGAATAATGTGTGGAATTATTTAATACCAGAACTTAAAGATAAAGCAGAAACAGAAAGTTTTGAGCAAAAAGCAAAAAACCACAATCCAAATATTAATTTAAATTCTCGACAAAAATTTGACCAATTTCCTGAATCATTTAAAAAATTATTCACTTGGTTTTTTTTAAAACAGGATGAAGATTTAATAAAATTCTATAAAAAAAATAATTATTTTATTCCTTAAATATGAAGTCTAAAACTAAAAAAATTATAATTACTCCTTCAAATAAAATAATTAATTTTAAATTTTTTGAAATCATTCAATATATTGATCTTATTTTTATGTTTATAAAAAGAGATTTCACTGTTTTTTATAAACAAACACTTTTGGGACCGCTTTGGTATTTGATTCAACCGTTAGTAAATACATTAGTTTTTACAATTATATTTGGAAAATTAGCTGAAATTTCCACTGACGGATTACCAAAATTTATTTTTTATATGTCTGGTACTATATTGTGGTCATATTTCAATGTTTGCGTTTCAAGTATAAGCTCAACGTTTCTCTCTAATAAAGAAATATTTAGTAAAGTATATTTTCCAAGAATTACAGTCCCAATTTCAACTGTTATTTTTTCTTTTTTACAATTCTTTTTACAATTTTTTATTTTTTTAGGTTTTTATTTATATTTTTTTATAAAAGGATCAGAAATTAATCCAAATTTAGGTCTAATTTATTTTCCTCTTTTATTAGTTTTTATGGCCTTAATATCAATTGGAGTAGGTTTAATTATATCTTCTATAACTTCTAAATATAGAGATTTAAATTTAGCTTTACCGTTTCTTCTTCAGCTTGGAATGTTCGCAAGCCCAGTTGTATATCCATTTAGCTTGATACCTGAAGATTATAAAATTTTAAGTGCTCTAAACCCAATGACTTCAGTAATTGAATTATTCCGAGGAATGTTTTTTGGAATTACAGATATAAATATGTTCTATGTTTTTATTAGTTTAAGCGTAGCAATTGTATTATTTATTATAGGTTTAATTTTATTTTTTAAGGTTGAAAAAAATTTTATGGATACTGTTTAAATGACATTTGAAGCAATCAAAATTAATAATTTATACAAAGAGTACCATTTAGGAAGTGTTGGAAGAGGTACATTATACAGGGATCTGCAATCACTTTGGGCAAGAATTAGAAACAAACCAGACCCAAATTCTCTAATAGATTCTCAAAATTTTAATTTAACAAAAAAGAATTTAATCGCATTAAACGACATAAATCTCACAATTAGAAAGGGAGAAATTGTTGGAATTATTGGAGAAAACGGTGCAGGAAAATCTACTTTACTAAAAATTTTATCTAGAATCACAGGTCCAACTAAAGGTCGGATTGAGATTACAGGAAAAGTAGCGAGTTTATTAGAGGTAAGCACAGGTTTTCATCCAGAATTAACAGGCGAAGAAAATGTTTTCTTAAATGGAGCCATTTATGGAATGAGAAAAAATGAAATTAAAAACAAAATGAGCTCAATACTAAAGTTTGCAGGTGTAGAAAAATTTAAAGATACTCCAATTAAAAGGTATTCCTCGGGCATGACAATTCGATTAGGGTTTGCAGTAGCAGCATTTCTTGATCCTGACATTTTAATGTTAGATGAGGTTTTAGCAGTTGGTGACGCCTCTTTTAATAATAAAGCTCTAAAGAAAGTCGATGAGATTAGTAAAGAAGAAAATAGAACAGTTTTATTTGTCAGCCATAACCTATCATCGATAAAAACTCTTTGTAATAGAGCAATTTTAGTAGAACAAGGAAAAATTGTTTTTGATGGAAAACCAAATGATACAGTTGATTACTATATTAAGAGATCAACTGAAAAAATAAATTCAAAGATAAATCTAAATATTAAAAAAAGAGAGGATAGAAAGGGAAATAATAATTTAAAGATTACAGATATAAAATTTTATGATGAAAAAAATGAAGTAATTAACGAAGCGACTTCTGGAGATTTTATTGAAATTAGATTTTTTTATGAAGTTTATAAACAAGTCATTAATCAGAATTTTGATTTTGGGGTAAGTATAAACAGTTCAAAATTTTACAAAGTAGCAATTTTTGAGAATGATGAAATGGGTACTGTATTTGATAAATTTAATAAAAAAGGATATTTTTCACTAAAAATAAATAAATTAAATCTTAGATCTGGAAGATACTTTTTAGATTTTTCACTTAGAGAAGGAATGAGAGGTCACGGCTGGAAACATATAGATGAAATGTCTAATGCAAAAGAGCTTATTGTAAACGTTGGAGATTTTTGGAAGACTGGAATTAAAAATTATCCTGGGGAATTTGGACTATTAGAGTCATCTATGACTAAAGTAGATCTTGATAATTAACTTGATTAAAATTTCGGGCCATAAATCGACGGAAGCTGTTTTCTTAAGAAAAGACACTTTTAATTTGAAATTTAAGGATAAAGACTATCTTTTTTTATATTTTAATAAATCAAAAATTGACCAGATACAAAAAAAAATCTCAAAGTATAAACATAAAGATAAACAAATTATTGCAATGATAAATAATTTTAAAACAAACAATCTCGAAAAATTAAAGAAAAAAATTAATTATAATAAAATTAATATTAAATTAATTCTTCCTATTTTTCAAAATAATCAAAAGAAAATACTAAAAGTTTTTATTTTTTCAAATGGAAATATATATAAAACAAAATTTCATATTTTTAATCCTAATAAAAAAACATTCCTTCAAAGGGTATGGAATATACGAGGATCTTTCCCATACGAAACTGACTCAACTCCGTATTCTCCGGAACAAATCAAAGAGTATACTATGACACCAAGTATCAAAGTTTACGATGATGTAATTAATAATCTTATTTTATCACTTTTTAGAATAAAAAATAATTTTTTCACAATTTATAAAATAAAATTATTAAATATTTATTTTTTTTTTAAATTTTTTCCACAACAAAAATTTTTAAACCAAATATTTTATTCACCTATAAGACTAATGATGAGAATGAAAAGAATTTTAAAGAGATATTACGATATTTTTATGATGACGCTTGCAGTTTTTTTATTTCCAAAATATCTATTTAAGTTCTCAACAAGAAATGTATTCCCTGAAAATGAAAATAAATTTATATTTGACAAAAGAAAACTTCAAAACTCCATATTAGTAGACAAAAAAAATTTTCAAAATATTAAATTAATAAAAGAAGCTAATTTAATATTGAGGGGCAGTAGTTTAAAAAACTTTAAAATTAAAAATAAAAGCCTTCCAACTTTTATTGTAAGCTGTTTATCACCAAACGAGTTAGAGAATTTGAGCTTAATTATTTCTAAAAATTTAATAATTAAATCAAAAATGGTTTACCCCTCCTTAAATTATCTTAAAGCTTTAATCAAAATTAATTATTTAAAAAAAATGAATCTAGGAAATGCTAAAGAAAAATTTAAGACTTTATTAATTGATGGTAACGAAACGATTAATTGCTCAAAAAAGAAGGAAAAATTAATGTTTAATAACAAACAATATTGTAAAAAAAATCAGATACAATATTTAAGAGCTTATAAAAATTTTTTTCCAAAAAAACCTCACGGGTCAGACTATTTTCCGAGTGGCAGTGGATTATCAGGTATTTATGCTATTAAATCATTCGTTAAAAAAATAAATGTATATGGTTGGGATTATCACTTAAAGTCAGATCCAAAAAAATTTAGGAGTAGTTTGCTATTTCTAGTTAGTAATATAAATTATGATTTAGAGTATAGAGGAATGAATTATTTTGAGGGCTTGCTTATTAACTTATTTTATGGTTTAGAGCTCTCAAAAGATAAAAATATAAAAATTTATAGTCATCTAGGTCATTTACAAAAACATCAGTATCTGATTAAGAACATTGGAAGAGTACTCTTTAAGCATTGAGAAAAAAATATGTATATAATAGCTGAAATTGGAATTAATCATAACGGTGACTTAAGTATAGCGAAGAAACTAATAGATATTGCCTGTAGATCTGGTTGCGATGCTGTCAAATTTCAAAAAAGAACAATTGAAAAAGTTTATTCAAAGGACGAATTAGATAAACCAAGAGAAAGTCCCTGGGGCACAACTAACAGGCAGCAAAAAAACGGTTTAGAATTTACGGAACAAGATTACGATACAATTGATAAATATTGTAAAGATAAAAGTATAGATTGGTTTGCTTCATCTTGGGACATAGATAGTCAGGAGTTTCTTAAAAAGTATAATTTAAAATTTAATAAAATTGCATCTGCAATGATTAAAAATTTTCCTTTAATGGAAAAAGTAGCCAAAGAAAAAAAACATTGTTTTATATCTACTGGAATGAGTGAATTAGAGGATATAGATAAAGCAGTAGAAATTTTCAAAAAAAACAAGTGTTCTTTCGAATTAATGCATTGTAATTCTACATATCCTGCAAATGACGAAGAAATAAATCTAAATTGTATAAAATCACTTAAAGAAAGATATAACTGTAATATTGGTTATAGTGGACACGAAAACGGAATTGCAATCTCAATAGCCGCCTCTGTGTTCGAAATTTCTTCTCTAGAAAGACATATAACCTTAGATAGAACAATGTATGGTTCAGACCAGTCAGCCTCTTTAGAAGAAAATGGGCTCAAAACTTTAGTTTCATCTGTAAGAAAAATTTCAAAAGCACTAGGCGATGGTAAAAAAAGATTTTACGAATCTGAAAAAATAGTTGCCGAAAAATTAAGAAAAAATCTGAAGTGAATTTAAAGTTATCGAGTGAAATTTTTGCTATTATTCCAGCAAGAAAAGGGTCTATTGGAATAAAAAATAAGAATATAAAATTAATTGAGAGCCATCCACTTATCGCATACAGCATTGCAGCAGCAAGGCAAGCTGGAATAAAAAAAATTTATATAAGTACAGACTCTTCAAAATATAAAAAGATAGCTGAAAGTTATGGGGCATCAGCGCCATTTTTAAGACCAAAAAATATTTCAAAAAAAGACTCTACTGATTTTGATTTTATTTTACATTTTGTAAGATGGTTAAAAAAAGAGGGAATAAGTTTTCCAAAGTATTTAATTCATTTAAGACCAACGACTCCTATTAGAGATCCAAAAATTATAAAAAAAGCTATAAAGTTTATAATCAGAAAAAAGAAATCAACCTCATTAAGATCTGGTCACATATCAGCTGAAACTTTTATGAAATGGTTTTATAAAAGTGATAAAGGCTACTTCGAAAAAGTACATAAATCTATGACTGTTGAAAACATTGATAAACCAAGACAAAAGTTTAGACCCGTATATATTCCAAACGGATATGTTGATATTTATAAGCCAGAATTTATTCTCAAAAAAAAAAAATTACTAGGATCTAAAATGTTAGTGTTTGAAACCCCGAGATGTATTGAGATTGATGAGATTTATGATTTAAATGTAATTAATTCACTTAAGGACAAAAATAAACAGAAGTTATTAAACTTTTTAAATAAAATTAAGAGAAAATAAATGAAAAAAGTGTTTAATCATTTTCCTGTTAAGGTAAATAAAATCAATACAAAATTTAGAAAAATAACAACTAGTATACCAGTTCCTCAAAGTATACCTGTTCTAAAAAAAATTTATAAAATAGAAAGTAGATCTATGCACGGTCAAATGCCTATTATTTGGAAAAAAGCCAAGGGTCACCAAGTTTATGACAAATGGGGGAATAAATGGATAGATTTTTCTAGCACTATATTTTTAGCAAATGCAGGACATGGAAATCAAAATATAATCAGATCAATTAAAGCTACTTTAAATAAACCCCTATTGCATACCTACACTTATGCTTCAGAGGAAAGGTTAAAATATTTAAAATATTTGATTTCTAAAACGCCAAAAAACTTTGAGAAAGCTTATCTTCTATCCTCGGGTACAGAAGCGACTGAAGCAGCTCTTAAATTAATGAGAATGAACGGAAAAAAAAATAAAAAAAGAAAGCTCGTTATAATTTGTTTTTCAGGTAATTGGCACGGAAGAACTTTAGGTGCTCAATTTATGAGTGGTAATCAGAAAGAAAAAGATTGGATTGGATATCATGATCCAAACATTATTCACTTACCTTTCCCTTACCCGTGGATCGAAAAAGTAAAAAAAAACCCAAAAGATTTTTTTAATAAATCTTTAAATAAACTTTTAAAAGAAAAAAAACTTAATCCAAAATTAGATATTTGTGGCTTCATGTTAGAGACCTTTCAAGGATGGGGTGCAATTTTTTATCCTGAAAAATTTGTAAAAGAATTATCTAAATTTTCTAAAAAAAATAAAATATTACTAACTTTTGATGAAATTCAAGCAGGATTTGGAAGAACAGGAAAACTATTTGGTTATATGCATTACAAAGTTACGCCAGATATTATTTGTTGTGGCAAAGGTAGTAGTTCGAGTTTGCCATTATCTATGGTGTTAGGTAGTAAAAAAATCTTAGATATTCCCAATACAGGCTCTATGAGCTCAACTCATTCTGCAAATCCCATGGTGTGTGCTGCAGGATATGAGAATTTAAAATTTATTTTAGATAATAACTTAATTGAAAAATCAAAAAATTTAGGAAAAATTCTTAATAAAGAATTAAACAGAATATCAAAAAAATATAATTCAATAAATATTTCGGCTTACGGAAAAGGGTTAGTTGCATCATTGATTTTTAAGACAAAAAAACAAAAACCATTAGATAATCTTTGCTCTAGAATTTGTGAGCTATGTTTACAAAGAGGACTTCTTCTAGTCCATACAGGAAGAGAGTCGCTAAAAATTGGTCCTCCACTTGTTATAAGCAAAGAAGCTTTACTCGAGGGAATCAAAGTAATTGAGGAAGCAATAGATTTAGCATTACAAGATTTTCAAGCATAATGACAGCTCAAAAAAATCCTTACGAAGGTGTTGAAGATTTAAAAAGATTTAATAAAAAAACTTTTTTGAAATATTGCAATGAGAAAATCCATTCAGTTGATAAGCATATTGTTTTTTTAAAAAAACACGTTGTAAATAAAAACTACAAAGGAAGAGTAATTGAAATAGGTTCTGGCAATGGAAAATTACTTTTTAGGATGGAAAAGGAAGGAATCTTAAAAGAAGGTTTTGGATTTGAGACAAGTAAATCAAGATGTAAATTTTCTAACAAATTTAAAAATGCTTTTAAAATGAAAAATACAAAAATAGTTAATAGAGACTTTTTAACATCTAATCTTAAAACAAATTATTTTGATTTAATAATAGGAACAGATGTTGTAATAAATTTAATTGGTGGATTAGGAAAAAGCAAAATTCTATCTGTAATAAAAAAATGTGAAAAATATCTTAAGTCTAACGGAAAGTTAATTCTAGAATTTATGACTTTTGAAAAAGAAAAAAAACTGATGAAAGTGAGCAATAGTAAAAAACTTCTTGTGTGGAAAAAGTTTAAAAATTCGGATCCATTCATTTTTGGCTTAGATGAGATGAGTTACTCTAATGGTACTATTCTTTGGCAAAAATATTTTATTCCAAGAAAGATTAACAACAACAGAAAGAATAATGTTGAGTATTTTAGCCATAAAATACTCCCTATAAATAAAAAATTTTTCTTAAATAAAAAATTCTCTGTTTTTAATGAGTGGAGTAAGGACGACGATACAGATCTCAATGAATTTGTAGCAATGAAAAAAATAAAAAAATGAAAAAAAACAAAAACAAAAAAATTAAATGTACTTTGTGCCAGTCTTCTAGACTTAAGGTTATTTACAATGGTGATATAAGATCAGGTTTATTCTCAATTCAAACCAGAGAAAAATATAAGGTTGTAAAATGTCTAAAGTGTAATTTTTCTTTTCTCAAAAATCCGCCAAAAATCGATTATTCAAATAAAAATTATAGAAAAAATTATAACAAAAGCTCAAATATTAAAATTTATAGCAAACTACACAATTTACTTCAGAAAGAATTAATATCAAAAATTGGAAAAAATTCTTTTAAAAATAAAGTCGTTCTGGACTCCGGATGTGGTGGAGGAGATTTTCTTGATCTGGTCAAAAAAATATCAAAAAAAACAATAGGTATTGAACCTTCAAAACATTTTCATCCAAGCCTTAAAAAAAAAGGTCATTTAATATTTGGTTCATCTGAAGAAATAATTCAACAAAAATTTAAAGCAGACGTTATAATTTCATTTGGGGTAATTGAGCATACAAATGATCCTGTTGAATATCTTTCACTTTTAAACAAAATACTTAGAAAAAATGGAAAATTATTTTTGATTACTGAAAATTCTGAAGATATTTTACTTCAATTAGGAATAAAAAAATTTGATAGTTTTTTTTATAGAACTGCACATATAGGCTATTTTGACAGCAATTCACTTGAGTTTGCTTTTAAAAAATCAAAATTTAAAAAAATAATTAAAGGATACTGGCAACATCATGATTTTTCAAATGTTCTTTATTGGATAAAAAATAATATTCCAACTGGTAACAAAAACTTAATGAATATTAATTCAAGCACCAACAACGAGTGGCGAAAATTTCTTGAAAAAAATTCATTAGCACAAATGTTGTTTTTTAGTTCAACAAAGTAATAAAAAAAAGGAATTCAAAATGAATAAGATATTAAAAAGTGAAAACATTCATACAAAAATTAAATCTATGAAAAAAAATAGTAAAAAAATCGTTTTATGTCATGGTGTTTTTGATCTTTTACATATTGGCCACATTAGACATTTAAGACAGGCAAAAAGGATGGGCAATATTTTAATTGTTTCAGTAACCTCAGATAATTTTGTAAATAAAGGTCCCAATCGTCCTATGTTCAAAGACCATCTTAGATTAGAAGCTATAGCTGCTTTGAAGTTTGTAGATTTCGTAGTTTTAAGTAATAAATCATCAGCAGTAGACATAATAAAAAAAATTAAACCAAATTATTATTGTAAGGGAGGTGAATACAGTAATAGGCAAGGGGATATAACAAAGAAAATATTAGAGGAAGAAAAAGTTGTCAAAAAATTTGGCGGTAAAATGGTCTTTACTAATGAAGTTACATTTAGCTCTAGTAATATTTTGAATAAGGTAAGTGATATTTTGTCGGAAAAACAAAAAAAGGTGATAAGAAAAATCAAAGAAAACAACAATGTAAAAGCATTTATAAATAATCTTAAAAATTTTCAAAAGCTTAAAATACTTGTAATTGGTGAAACAATTATTGACCAATATTCATTTTGCGACCCACTAAACAAATCAGGAAAAGATCCTATGTTAGTTTTAAAGCATAATAAAACAGAGGAATATTTAGGAGGTGCTGTTGCAATAGTGAAACATTTAGAAAATTTTTCAAAAAAAATTACTCTTCTTACGATGCTAGGTGAGAAAATGGAGTACAAAAATAAAATTAAAAAAGAAATATTTAAAACAACAAGATTAGAAATTATAAATAAAAAAAATTCTAATACCATAATAAAAAAAAGATATCTCGACGAAATAAGCAATAATAAACTTCTTGGGGTATACGAAATAAATGATGATAATTTAAATTTATCTGATGAAAAAAAATTACAAAGAAAACTTAAAAATATTATACCTCAATATGACCTTGTTATAGTTTCAGATTATGGGCATGGATTTATATCTACAAAATCAGCAAAATTAATAAGTAAACTTTCAAAATATTTAGCATTAAATGCTCAAATAAACTCAAGTAATGTAGGATATCACACTCTAAAAAATTATAAAAATACCGATTGTCTTATAATTAATGAAAAAGAAATTAGGCACGAATTAAGAAACAGGAAGGGTAAAGTAGAAATTTTAATGAAAAATCTATCAAAGCTACAAAACATTTCAAATTTAATTGTTACGCAGGGAACTGAAGGCTCTATATTATATAATAAAAAACGAAATAGATTTCATTATTGTGATGCATTTTCAAAAACAGCAATAGATAAAATAGGTGCAGGAGATACCATGTTATCTGTAATAGGTTTATGTCTAAAAAATAAAATTGATCCAGATTTATCTTTGTTACTCTCCTCTTTAGCTGCAGC